>Ga0207969_100007_pt1 | contig 196311 bp, 160 predicted proteins | sample LakWasMet25_LOW6_2_FD_183869 | JGI IMG/M metagenome (GOLD analysis project Ga0207969, IMG submission 183869) | Freshwater sediment methanotrophic microbial communities from Lake Washington under simulated oxygen tension - Sediment Metagenome... | ecosystem: Environmental > Aquatic > Freshwater...
ACCAAGATGTCTGCGCTCGGTGCCGCCATGCGCAAGCTGGTGCATTTGTGCTTTGGGGTACTGAAAACTCGTCAGCCTTATCAACCTAATTATGCGATTTAACGTTGACTTTCAAGACGGTATCTACGGTACTGAAGAGCTATTTACCGCAGAGAACACAGAGGACACGGAGTTAATACAACATAAAACTCCGTGTCCTCTGTGTTCTCTGTGGTTAGTCTCTTAACAAGTTCAATTCAAGAACCATGTATAAAGAGACAATGATCCACATTCGGCCGATATGAGCGCGCCACATTGAATTCATCAGCCAGTGTTCCTACGGCCATCAACATAATGATCTGCTCGGATGGCGAGATAGGTGCAGCGGCCCGCATCGCTTTGTCGGCATGCGGTTCCTTGGACCAGTTAAGGCAACAACTTCCATAGCCTTGGTCATGAAAAGCCAGGCACAGCGACATTGCGAACATACCGCCGTCGATCCAGGGCTGATAGCGTTCATCAATCCCTAGAAAGCTACGCAACTCGCAAGTCACGATCAGCACATAGGAAGCTTGATGGCCGAAACCGTTACTGCCGCTTTGGATGGCAAGCAGTCGCGCCATTTGTTCGGTATCCTTAAAAGCATGCACGCGCCATGATTGCCGATTGCAGACCGATGGCGTTTTTTGCGCAAGTTCGACAGCACTTCGGATATCTTCCTCCGGGATAATACCGCCGGCAAATTGCCGCACACTGTATCTGGAGTTAAAAAAACTTTTGAATCCGGCATTTCGCGCCATTGATAACTCGGCCCTGGTAAAAGGTAACACGCCACCATGCCACAAGCGGGCAACATCCAAAGGAATATGGTGCTTGTCCAGGATTGAAAACAATCGGCTGCGTACCAAATCCACTGGATGCCCAATCCGCTCGTGATGATCCAGGTAACTAAACAGTGCGGCTATCGCATTCGTCGCAGGCTCGGAAAATCCGTAGTCGCCGAAATAAGCATCCACATCATCCAGCAACCCGGGAATCACGGTCATGCCAAAGCCCGAACGTGGGCTGGCAAGACTCAAGCCTTTTTCGACTTGATGATAAAAAAGAGTGATTCTGGCGGCACGCTCCGTTTTAGTATCCCGGCTTTTATTCAATCCGGAGTAGGACAAGAACCGCCGATAGTCGTAGACATAGCACGGCAGCAGTTTGGCGGAAAAATACATATCCCTGAGCAGCCTATGCAATATTGGCGGGGTGTACCGAAGAATACGTTTTTTAAGTAACATGACCTACAACCTCTCAGGTGCGAGTGCCTTTGTCAGAAAATCCAAGGATGTTTGCCGCAAATCCAGCAAATGCCGGTTAAATACGTCGTAGGGCGCGGGCGTAGTCAGGATGTCGCTCAGATCGGAAGGATCATTGATGATTCGCGACTCCATGCCTAACTGGTGCAATAAAAAGTGCACTTTGTTGTAATTGCTGCCCAATTCATTTTGGTCTCTCAGAAATACCGCAAACTGCTTGCCAAACTTCATGGAAAAAATGCTGCCATGGAAAGTATCGGTCACGACAAAAGCCGCATCCCTGAATAAACCCAGCAGATCGAAAGGCCATGACACGACAATATTATCGTCGCACCAGGCGTGATAAGCGCCGCCGCCTCCCCCGGCAATAACCTTCAGCTTATGCTTGGCGGCAAAATCCCTGACTGCATGAATTTCAGATTCCGAATCCGTACGATTTTCGTAGGCGTAAACAAGAATATATTCATCTTCAATTGTCCGTTTTTGCGGTATCACGTCGTCATAGTCGTAGATCAGGGTCGGATCCAAGGCAAGTGTTGGCGAATTCCCTGTGCAATGCTCCACCAACCGGCGAGTGTTTTCATCCCTGACGGAAATATATTTCATACGGTTTAGCCCGGCGCCGATCTCATCGACCAAGCCGTCGGCAACCACATCATGCCAATCGGAATAACCTGCGGATGCGGCGTAGCTCAGGATTAGCGAAGCGTTGATGTTATGGCCGAACAAGCAAGGCACATAGCCGAAAACATGGTTCTGCGTGTAGTTGAACACCTCGTCACTGCCAATAATCATGACATCGGCTGTCAGGTCATAGTCAGGAGTCTCTGAAACATCAAGCAATGGCCAGCAAATCTGCTTATAGTTGTTATTGGATTCCCGCCTGAGAGCATGTTTCTCCAGGAACTCACCGATGTTACTGATGATCTGCGGAATTCTGGCAACCTTATCTAAAACACCGGGCACCTTGGCTTTTGTGCCGATATGATAGGGTTCGCCTTTATGGAAATCCTTGAACCTTACGTGATGGCCAAACGATTCAATCGTACGTTTCAATGCATAAGCCTGCATGAATGAGCCATAATTCAAAACTCGATGCATTGTCAAAATGCCTACTTCCATACAAAACCTACCTTTCGTGTTATGTTTTTTATCTATCAACTCTGACATGTATCTGCCGGCTGAATCTGTATTTCACGAATAAAACAGTCCGTGTCGTTATATCGTGTTAATTTTTTGCTCCCGCGTTGACTGTTGATTTCACTGCTTTACATTCACTGGTATTGAACAACAGCCGGCTCAGCCTCATCCTCTCGTCTACCCGGAAAGGCCTGAATAAACAGGATGCCAACAGATAAAGGCTGGAAGCAAGCGCAGTCGTACTAAGCAAATCTAACCAGCCATGCACAGGCACTGAGCTCTGTTGCACCATCAGCTCAGTAGCAAAAACTTGAATATTTTCCAATAATTCAACAAGGTCACTGACGTGCAGTTGGAACGAATCCGTCCAGGCCATTTTTGAAAGGATACTTAGCACGAAGCCGACCAAAGCCGCTGTCACCAGTTTGAACAAGCCCACCGCATCGGGCCGGTAAGAGGTGGAAACACCCATGGCAACAATGAGCGTGACGTTGAATATCGTCTGGGTGGCGATCATTGCCAGGATGGGGCTCCATAGCCCCTGCCCCGATTCAAAAAGCCAATAAGCGAAGGGCAGAACCAGGATGCCAAGAACGCTGCACCTGAAGCATAAGTGGCCATGACCGGACGCCACGACCACAGTTTCCAGTGTCTGGCGCTGGCTCAAGGGGATGAGTCCCAGCAGCATAAAACCAAGGTAATATCCGGCATGAGTGAATTTTCCGCCGCTCAGTAGGTTCACCAATTCACTTCCGGTTAGCCAGACGCATACCAACAGAGGCATCAGTATGAACAGGCTGATCTTGCCCACGAGATTGGCGTTGCGTGTCAATTGCGCCATCCCGCCTTCGCCTATATAAGAAGCCACCAGTTTCGGCCGTATCAGGCTGAACAACAAAGTGGCCGGCAGATAACGGTAAACCTGCGCGTACAGGTTGGTCAGGAAACCAAACAGTGCGGTGGCTTCCAAGCCGAGAAAACGTTGGGTCAGGAATACAAATACCCACGGACCATATATCAAGGTAACGAGATAACTGAGATACATGTGTCTGGCAGTCAGCCACATTTCCGACCAATTGGGAGGTTGCCAGTCGCTCTTTCCGTTCAAATTGCGGTGAGCACGCAAATACCGAACCGCTCCATGCAACGATAAGACCACACTCATAAACGATCCCGCCATTTCGGCCAGTACCACATGATGAAGATGAACCGCGCCCTGCGTTGCCAATACTGCGCTCAGAAACAACAACAAAGTTAGATTGCGTGCTACCAAGCTAATTTGCGACCTACCCTGCTGCAATAGCGGATCAAGGATGCAATCCTGGATATTGAGCCTCAAACCTTCCAGCACGAATACCAGCAGATAAAGCCTTGCCACATCCGTTTGTTGGCTAAGATTCAGGAACGCCAGCAGCCATGGCACCGCTACATAAAGCAACAAGGCTCCTGAAACGGAAAACAGGCTGGTCAGGGCGATGATCTGCCATACCAACCTCGCAAGCTGTTTCCCGTCGGCATACAAGCGAAACTCCGGAACATAGCGCGCAGCCGCCCAAGGCAGACCGAATGACATGATAGCCAGCCCCAATCCCACACCTGCCTGGAGAGTGACATAGGCACCATACTCATCCACGGTAAGCAGGCGCACCAGCCAAAACAAAATCCCCACGGCGAGCAGAGCGGAGGTCGCTTTGCCGATAAAGAAATGTACGACGCCGCGTTTGAACTCGACATCGGAATAGGGCGAGGAGCTCATAGGCGGCTCCAGGCCACTGAAGCCGTATGTCTACGGTATAGCCAAGCCAGATAACCCAGCATAGCGGCAAACACGATTTGGAAACTCAACACCTCCAGTAGACCGGGGTTGTAAAAGAGGTGAAAGACAAACAGCGATAGAGCGGTCTGAATGGCATTGGCATCAGCCCTGACCAGGGGATTGATTGATTCCCGGTATAATCGGCCGGCGGTGGACCAGGCACAGCTAAAACTGGCAATGAGCAAACCGCAGCCAAATACTCCCGTCTCCCAAAGCAGGATCGAAGCCCCCGTTAATCCGATACCGTAATAAGGATAGCGAGCCTCTATATGCCCCCCCAGGCCTTCCGGATTTTGATGCGAACTACCCAGGCCGTTGCCGAATACGAAGGAGACTGGATCATGAGCGCCTTGCTGGTTAGCCCAAAAAGTCAGCACGGTGGTGCGATTGAGTAATTTTGAGGCATAACCTCTCTCATAGACATTGTAGCGGAGGGTATCTATTATCAGTTCGTCCATGGACATTTTCGAGATGCTCATATAGGCGTAACCCATAGCTACCGCAAGTAAACTGCCGGCCGTCAGCGCTACCAGCCCATAATGTGGCCGGGCAAGTAATTCCCGGCGGTAAAGCACCATAAACGAGAGCGGCAGCATAACGATGACGGCTTTGGTTTCACCCAGGAACAAAGGTGCCAGCACCCACGGTATCAGCAAAACAAAACGTCCGAGCGACAACGTATTTTGCATTCGCTGGGACAGCAGGAACGCCAACACGATAACAAGGAAAGTGGACATTTCTCCACTGTTGCCTCCGCCGTAAATGCTTGTCCCGAAAGTTCCGGCAACTGCGTCGATGGGCACCATGCCAGGAAGGGAATCAACCAATCCTTCCCGTAGCGGAACTAAGGCAATCAGTTCATAAACCACAAAAGGCAACTGCACCAAAGCGACAATGAGAAAGAACTTTCGCCACAGCCGGACACGCCTCTCATCGAAAGCGATCCAGCATAAGGCGAACAACAGCCCCCAGAGCTGGAAGTAGCGCTTGAAACCACCGATAAACTCTTCTGTCGAGTAGCATTGGATAAGCGAGTTAAGCACTGCATAAACAAAAAAGCCAAACAAAAGCCAAATAAAGGAAGGCGTGCCTTTCCGCGTTTCCGGTGTTGTGAAGGACTTGAAAAACGCCAAAGCCATTAAAATGAAACAAAGAAGCGAGATTGCCCATCCTGCTTTCGAATCCAAACTTTCATCATAAATAGGGATGATGCCCAACACCAGCAAACCGCTCAACAAAACAATCCATACCATCCATACGGGCCGATTCAGCAAAAATCCCCCGATAAAAAGCGCTACCGCAAAGCTTATGAATATCAAGTTGGCCGTAGTCGAAATCAAACCAAACAGAATTGCCATAAGCAAGCCTGCCATCATGACGGCAAGCGCTCTATTCCGGTCTAATAGGCTGACTGATGGATTCATCTTATTGACAAAACCGGAAGCTTTGATGTCGTTGAATTTCCTGGTATCCGATCTTGCGGATGCAATATTTTGTTATTTTTTTCATAAGAAAAGGATCTGAATAATAAAAAATTTAAAAATATACCGACATTACATGCTCAGCATTGCCCAAGACGAAGCTTCATTCATCGTTAATTGATGTATCCATACAGGTTTTTAATTTTTCAGCCAGGGTTTCTACATGAGGCTCATTAAATATCTCAAAATGACTTCCGGAAATTTGTTGGATATCCAGCTCGTTACCCATCAGCTTTTTCCATGCTTGCTCCGGAGGGGCATAGCTAAAAAATAGGGTTTCCCACGCGGATGCTTGAAACAATACGACTCGGCCGATATAGCTTTTCGGCTGATAACTCTTGCGACAGGATAAGTTAGGCGCCTGTGTATAAATGTGAGGCCAAAAATCCGTAGCGTATTTATAGGAGGTTGCCAAATGAGTCATTTTGTTTTTGGCAAGCGTCAAGAGCCGCCTTGGGCTTTGCCTGAAAACCTTAGTGACAATCCGATGCAAGGGCAGCAACCGTTTTTCCCAATCCAAGTAGGTGTCCAGCAAGGCGACCAGATTTACTCTGTGTCCGTTTGCCTGTAGTTGCCGTGCCATTTCATAGGCAATCACGCCGCCAAAGGAAAACCCTGCCAGATAGTAAGGACCTTGCGGCTGCACCTGTTGCAGTTCCTCAATATAGTGGCTGGCCAGCTCTTCCAATGCCGGTAATTGAATGGGGCGATCGTTGATCTCTGCCGCCATTCCGTAGCGTAGAAAATAAAGCGGCTGATCCTTGCCCAGATACCGGGGCAAATCCTGGAGCGTGATGGTGTGAATCGCAAATAAAGGCGGACGCGAACCTTGCGTCTGAATTGGCACAAGAGAATACCAAGAAGCTTTCCGGTTATCTGACGATATGACGGTTGCCAATTGCTTAATGGTTGGATATTGATAAATTGCGCCCAAGGGCAAGTCGATACCGAACACTTTATTAATCTCAACAGCCATCTTAACCGCTAGCAAAGAATGCCCGCCCAGATCGAAGAAATTAACCTGAATGCCGATATTCTTAAGGTTCAGTAAATCCTGCCAAATATCGGCCAGCTTGTGTTCAATCTCATTGCTCGGAGCGGTAAATGCCGCGACCGCACTTTTTCTCCGGCTTTGCTCGGGTGCCGGCAGCGCTTTACGATTCACTTTGCCGTTAGGCAAACGCGGCAAAGTGTCGACAAATACAAATGTGCCGGGGATAAAAGGCGTCGGCAATTGACTGCTGAGATAAGCACGAAATTGCCCGGACTCTGTTACCTTGTGCGGTTTCAAAACGACATAGGCGACTAATTCACCCTGCCCTTCCTTATTTTTTACAGCCACCACATAGCAATTTTCCACAGCCTCATGACACGCCAAACACGCCATGACTTCGGCGGGTTCGATCCGAACGCCGCGTATTTTCACTTGATCATCGATCCGGCCTGAAATTTCCAATAAGCCATCCGGTCGATAACGGCCGAGGTCTCCCGTGAAATAAAGCAGATCCGTGTCATCGTCCCGGAATGGATTTTTCCGGAACCGTTGTTGCGTCTCTTCAGGCAAATTGATATAGCCCCGGGTGCGAAACGGAGTTCGCAACACGATTTCACCTTGTTCGCCGATTCCGCACAGGCGGCCATCCTTTCTCAAAATCAGAGCCTGCGTTTCCGGCAAAGGGTAACCCACCGGCTGAATTCCTGGCGATACTTGCCGGGGAATCGGATAGAAGCACTTAGCCAAGGTGGTTTCGGTCGGTCCGTATAAATTCACAATCTGGCCGTGCTTGGGAAACAATCGGCGCCACTTACAAATTAGCGCCTCAGTGAGCGGTTCTCCCGCCACAAACAACCATCGTAAGGCCGGCAGATCAATTGGCTGTTGAGCTGCCGACAGCCAGGCTTGCAGAAGCGACGGCGTGGTATGGGCTACCGAAATATGTTCCTTTGCCAACCAGGATAAGGGATTTAACAGGTCGTCCTCTTCAGGCATGCAGATTCTCGCGCCACTGGTCAACGGCAGGAAAATATCCCGCATAATGACATCGAAACCCAGATTCGTTAGCTGCGACACCCTATCTTCTGCGCCTATGGCAAACTGATTCCGTTGCCAATTAACAAAATGGCTTAATCCCTTATGCGTCCCCAAAATACCTTTGGGAGTACCTGTGCTTCCTGAAGTAAAAAAGATATAAGCCGCGTCATTACTTTCTATGTTCGGCAACTCATTTGCGTCAGCGGCCAATGGATGATCGGCGCCTCTTAAGACTCCGGTTTCCGAATCGACTGACATAAACTTAAGCTCAGGCTCTTCTTTTATCCATTCTTTCAAAGATGCACTCTTCCCGTTACAACTTAACAGAACTTTTGCTGAGGCCTCACCGGCAATGAGTCTTTGACGCGAGATCGGTAATGTACTGTCGATCGTGACGAACACGCCTCCGGCCATCATTACGGCCAACATGCTTGTTATCGTTCCGAAACTGCGCGAACCGGCAATCGCAATCACATCGCCTTTGTGCAGATCATGGCTATAGATATGCGTAGCGAGTGCTTTGGCCTTTTCAGCCAGTTCTCCATAAGTGAGTTGCCTCATCCCTTGACTTACAGCGACCCTTTCCGGTTTTAGCGCAGCCCATTTCAAAAACTGTTCAGTTACCGGGTCTTGAGGATGCTCCGGCAATTCGATGGACGGATCAGGCAAACCCAGTTGCCAGCGTTCGCGCTCGGTCAGCAAAGGCAGTTCGGAAAGACGCGCCTCCGGTCGAGCGGCGATGCCTTCTAGCAGAGTCTGAAAATGACCGATCAGGCGGGTGATGGTCGCGGCCTCGAACAAGTCTGTCGCATAGGTCACATAGCCCTTGGTGCCGCTGGACGTTTCTTCCACGTAGACCGCAAGGTCGAATTTGGCGCCATCTTCAATGACCGGAATCCGATCAACGCTGACATTGTTGAGTTGCAGTTCGGCATCATTGATATTTTGCAGCACAAACCAGACCTGAAATAACGGGTTACGGCTGCGGTCCCGTTGCAGACTCAGGGCCTCGACCAGTTTTTCAAACGGCAGGTCCTGATGGGCGTATGCCCCCAGCGTGACCTCCCGCACCTGCGCCAACAGCTCCCGGAAACTCGGGTTGCCGGAAAGGTCTGCGCGCAATACCAGGGTGTTGACGAAAAAACCGATCAAGTCTTCAAGCTCCAATCGGCCCCGCCCTGCAGACGGCGTTCCGATCACGATGTCGTCCTGACCGCTGTAGCGCTGCAACAGCACCTGAAAAGCCGCCGCCAGCGTCATGAACAAAGTCACGTTTTCCTGACGGCTCAGGTTTTTCAGTCCTGCAATCAAGTCAGGCGGCAAACTGAAGTGCTGGATTTCCCCGCGGAATGAAGGCACTGCCGGGCGCGGCCTATCGGTGGGCAGCTCCAGTGTTGGCGCCCCAGCCAGCCGCTCTTTCCAATAATCCAGCAGACCGTCCAGTGTATTGCCTTGCAGCGTTTCCCGCTGCCAGACGGTATAGTCGGCGTACTGGATGGGCAGTTCCGGCAAAGCCGGAGGCAGGCCCTGACTGAACGCCCCATACAGTGCAGACAACTCGCGCGCGAACACGACCATCGACCAGCCATCGAAAATGATGTGATCGAAAGTGAGCAGAAACAAGTAGTCTTCTTTTCCCAAGTGCAGCAACTGAGCTTTGAACAGCGGGAGCTTTTGCAGATCGAAAGCTATTGCCTTATTGTCTTGAATACGCCGTGCCACTTCTGCTGCCTGCTGATCTTCCGAATACTCGCGAAGATCGACTTTCGTCAGCGAGATTGAAAACGAGGATTGGATCACCTGTACCGGCGCGCCATCCTGCTCAATGAAACTGGTCCGCAGTATTTCATGACGGTCAATAATCCCATTGAGCGCAGCTTCAAGTGCCGCTACATCCAGTCGCCCCTGAAATCGGAACACGCTGGGAATATTGTAATTTGCCGTGGTTCCCGCCAGTCTATCCAGAAGCCACAAGCGCTGTTGCGGAAAGGACGTGGGGAAAACAAACAGATCGTTAGCCGAATCAATTTCCTCTGCTAAATATTCAGGGGGAATGTATGAGGTATCTTCTAGTATTTTCATGCTTATTCCTGATTTTCCCGCTTGTGTGTCAACTTTCGTTAAAAACGGTGTTGGATGAAAATAATGTAGTGCGGTGTTATTTCATGAAGCGCCCATCTTATAAGCCGACCGACGCTGAGGGATAATGCGGTTGGGATCGCTTGGCGCACTTGCTCTGGTATTTTCAATCAGCTTTGCCAATTCGGCGATGGTCGGCCTCTCGAACAGGCCGGCCAGAGGAATTTCCACCGAAAGTTGTTCGCTAATGCGGATAATTATTTGCATAGCGAGCAATGATTGTCCGCCCAACTCAAAGAAATTATCGTGAATGCCGACACGCTCAGTCTTTAAAACGTCGCACCATATTTCGGCTAACTGCTTCTCCACCTGACTGCGTGGAGCAATAAAATCGGCATCCAGTTCCTGTCGATTCATATCCGGCATGGGTAAGGCATTTCGGTCGAGCTTGCCGTTGGGGGTAAGCGGCAGTTCATTAAGAAACATAAAAGCCGAAGGAATCATGAACTCCGGCAACTGTGGTTTAAGAAAATCCTGGAGCTCTGAGAGAGTCGGCTCTGCGTCGCTATGCGCGACCAAGTAGGCGACTAAGCGTTTGTCTCCCGGAATCGGCTCGTATACGCCCACTACCCCATCGCGTATTTGCGGGTGTTGTCCTAGTGCCGATTCAATTTCACCCAGTTCAATACGAAACCCGCGAATTTTAACTTGATGGTCTAAACGCCCTAAAAATTCAATGGTGCCATCAGGCAAATAACGCGCCAAATCGCCGGTTTTATATAATCGAGCCTGCGTATCATCGGTGAAAGGATGCCTGATAAATTTCTCGGCGTTTAATTCGGGACGATTAAGATAACCTTGAGCTAAACCATCGCCGCCAATATAAATCTCTCCCGATACACCGACCGGGACCGGCTGTAAATGACGGTCCAGGATATAAATCTCAGTGTTGGATATTGGACGACCGATAGGAACCACCGGAGAATTAAAATTTTTATCGCCAAGCCAATAAGTGGCATCAATACAAGCTTCCGTAGGCCCATAAAGGTTGCATACCGATATATCAAGCTTTGCAAGCAAGCTCTGTAGGAGATTGTTATTTAAAGCTTCGCCGCCGCAGAAAACTATTTTCAAATCCGCACACTCGGATAACTCAGGGTAATCTTTAAGGATTTCAAGAATCGACGGCACAAATTGAACGACTGTAATAGCTTGTCGTTTAATGGCATGGACCAGCATGGGTACGTCTTTGTGCAATCCAGGTGCCGCTAAAATAAGTTGCGCTCCGGAGATGAGCGGGGCAAAGAATTCCCAAACAGACGCATCGAAACCGAATGGCGTTTTTTGTAGAACTTTATCCTTGTGAGTTAAGGGGAAAACGTTTTGCATCCATGACATATGGTTTATAAGTGCCTTATGCGGAACCATAACCCCTTTAGGTTGCCCGGTAGAGCCCGATGTATAAATAACGTAAGCCAAATTATTCGGCGAAGCATTACAAGGCAGATTTTCGGCGCTTTCGCGGTTCTGATTAATCCGGAATTGATCCAGGCAAACAAGTTCGCCCGAATAATCCGGGAACTGTGCAGCCAGTGATGAATGGGTTAATAATACCTGTGCTTTTGTGTCATCCAGCATAAAAGCCAGCCGTTGCTTGGGATAATCCGGATCAACCGGAACATAAGCCCCTCCCGCCTTAACTATAGCAAGTAGGCTGATCACCAGATCAATAGAGCGATACATATTAACCGCCACCAGCGCATCAGGCCTGACACCTAGTGTTTGAAGATAATGCGCTAATCGGTTGGCTTTATTATTAAGTACTCGGTAACTGAGCCGTTCATCTTCAAACACCAGCGCGATGGCATCCGGGGTCTTTGCCACCTGCTCTTCAAAGAGTTGATGAATGCACTTGTCTTTCGGATAGTCTGCTTGGGTGTTATTCCATTCGACCAACAGTTGCCGACGTTCGCGCTCGGTCAGCAGGGGCAGTTCGGACAGACGCGCTTCCGGGCGAGCGGCGATGCCTTCGAGCAGAGTCTGGAAATGGCCGATCAGGCGGGTGATGGTCGCGGCCTCGAACAAGTCTGTCGCATACTCCAATGCCCCTTTCAAACCCTGCGGAGTTTCCAATAGCTCAAGAGTAAGATCGAATTGACTGGTTTCGGTACAAGCCTTCAGCAGTTCCGGGGAAATTTCGTTTAATTGCAGTTTGTCACCGGCAATGCTCCGAAGTGTGAACATAACCTGAAACAACGGGCTACCACTGAGGCCCCTTTGCAAATTCAGGGCCTCGACCAGTTTTTCAAACGGCAGGTCCTGATGGGCATACGCCCCCAGCGTGACCTCCCGCACCTGCGCCAACAGCTCCCGGAAACTCGGGTTGCCGGAAAGGTCTGCGCGCAATACCAGGGTGTTGACGGACAAATTATTCAAGCTTTCACCTTCCGAACGGCTTGAGCCGGTGGCCGGTGTGCCGATCACGATGTCGTCCTGGCCGCTGTAGCGCTGCAACAGCACCTGGAAAGCCGCCGCCAGCGTCATGAACAAAGTCACGTTTTCCTGACGGCTCAGGTTTTTCAGTCCTGCAACCAAGTCAGGCGGCAAACTGAAGTGCTGGATTTCCCCGCGGAATGAAGGCACTGCCGGGCGCGGCCTATCGGTAGGCAGCTCCAGTGTTGGTATGTCCGACAACCGGGGTCTCCAATAATCCAGCGGCCGTTCCATCGGCCCAATCATTTCGGGTTTAAACTCTACACATTCTGTAAAATTCAACATTACGGGTTGTTTGCGCGGGGCTGGCAATTCCTCAGACCGACCAAGTAAGCTCATTTTTCATATACCTCTAAAATAAAAATTTGCCTTGTACGGTAGCCTTGGCAAAACGGCCTTCTATAATCGGCAGCATTAATCAAAAGAGGCCGACTGGCGTTTTTGCATGTGCTTGTAGGGTAAAAGTTTCAGCCTTTTCAATCAATAAGTGTGAGTACCTAGCAAAGGAACCGATGTTATTAATTCATAACTCCCGGCAAAACGATTCCACACTTTCATCTCAATCACATTGACGATTTTCAACCTCCCTGTTTTAGAAGTCGTCAAATCAATTGGCACGGGAAAGGAATAAGTCTGCTTTGGGTTTCGCATCATCGAAGATATTTGAAAAGCTCTTTTTTAATGATCTAAATAAGGAACTTTGAATCATGGTTAGCATGCTCATAGATGCTTTGGATGGCGGTCTATGATCGATTTCTATCTACAGCAATTTCTGGATGTTCGCCGTAAAGCCAGACAGAACAATCAGACAAGGACCGTCAGCTTGGATAACCAGGTTGTTAAACGGCCAGTATTGCTTGACGAAAAAGACTGTGCTGCGGATGCCAATATAAGCACGTAAGCGCTGCATTTTTGATGGAATTATTTCCGGGTTATCCGTGCCGAAAACGAACGGCATAATCCATCGGGTTGTAAGATCGCGCATTCGGGATCGGTACGATTTCATGCGCTATCTGGCCTGTGACGAGCGCCTGATCCAAAGGCCTGGTTATTTCATGAAGGGTTAAAGTTTGAATTCAAGGATTTTGCACGGCCATGACTGTGCCGGGCAGACTGCCCAATACCGATTCAATCGAAGGCGTCTTCAATCAAAGACAAAAAAGGATATTAAGCTTAAGGCGAATCTAGTTCTCAAAGTATGAGATAGATCCGCCTTAAAATTCAGCATCGTCAGAAAGATAGCGCTGCCGGCAGGATAAAAATTATTGCAAATACAAAGTCATCCAATGCTTTGTATTAAAAGAATTTAAAAATCCGCTTGTAGATTAACACCGGCCGACTTACTTTCGTAGGATGCAAGCGGATTGTTGGATTCGCGGTTTTCAAAGTTCAACACAGGACCTATGCTAATGCTGTCCACGGGATGATACATTACGTTCAGGCCGACATTGGTAACCTTATCTTTTTGTTGTCCAAAACCGGCGGCGCTGGTGCCGCCACCACCGAGATAATCTTGCTCCTGGTATGATATGGGCAGTTTCAGGGCAATTTTGGGTGTGGACTGCCAACTAAAGTTAAACCATATGCCTTGGGTTAGCACAAAACTGGAAAACAGGTTATCGGCTTGGGAGACTAAACGTCTTGCGGAAAGATCCAGCACTGTTTTTTCGCTGGCTTGCCAGTTCAGGGTAAGCTGCGCGATGATGTCATTAAAATTACGGAAGCCAAAATTCTCATAGTCTTGTTGTACATAGCCGACAAGGCCATCAATACGCGTTTTACTATTGCTGTGCCAATCCCAGGTTAATGCATAGTGCATTCGAGTATAGGCGTTGTCCTGGGTGCTGCCGGGGAGTATGTCCCGTTCCGGATATTCACCATCAGTTGCAATGACTTGTAAGCCTAGAGTGCTTCCGGTTGGACTTAAGTATTGCAGATCGGCTTGGGCATTATTTTCAGCGTTATTACTAAATTGTCGACTGGTACCGTCGAAATCTCTCTCTGTCCGAAATACGCCAAGCTTGATCTTGCCGCTGGGGTGAAACAGGTACCCGCCGTTGGCAAAATAACGTTGGGAATTGATCAGGTTGTCCAGCACGCCATTTAATTGACCAAAACTACCTAATGCTTCAGCGTTGCTGTAACCGATTTCGCCATCCAGATTGTTTCCTAACTGCCAATTCCATTGCGCGAGAGTGTCCCATCCTGTGTAATCTAAGGTGGTGAAGTTTTGGAACCAGTTTTGGTTAACATTCGCCTTAACGATAAAATGCTGCCGGCTAACCGTCCAATCCAGATCAAACCCGGCTGTCACTTGCTTGACGAATTCGCTTTTGTCGCTTTGGCCTGTGAGCGCTACCGGATCGGCAGTATCAGATAGCCTTAAAAAATTGCTGTCGTATAGCAAGGTGGAGGCAACGTACGGCTTGATGGTGTCGTCCGGCGAAGCTACAGCGTAGCTTTTACTTGGCACCCCTCCTAACAGCAAAAGGAAACACGACAATAAGTACCGATTTTTAACAGCATTGTTTTTGCTGCCGTACTGCAAATAATCACAAAATGACGGCACCATTATTACACCACTAGAGGCAATAAGCTTTTAAAGCCGTTATCAGTTACTTTGTCTTTAGCAAGTGTGTGTCCGGTGTTTTTGCTGATACAAGCATTACGTGATACTAAGCCACGCAATATGAGGGTTTTGTAAACTTTATTTTTGTTGTTCATAGTCATGCCAGATTTTTATAATTATTGCAAAAGAATATCCAGGGGGCTTAATTGACTGCCAATGATCTGAAAATTATCTGTTAATTACCTAATATCATCATAGTAGACTTTCGGTTGATGATTGGCAATATTATCACGCTGTCTGCCGGGACTTCTGTAAATCTTGTAATTTTGTTACGCTAAACCCGCTATTAGCTTATATGCGCGCTGAGGCGCTTTCTCATTCTCCTTGAGAAGCAGGAATAACGGCCGCAAAATAAATGGACCTTTCTGCGCTTTGTGGCTATTGATTCCTTGATAGTAATCCACTGAAACATTGGCTTTTCAGTATCTGCTTTACTTCCGGTCAGTTTAGTTTTTTTGTATACCAAATGATGCAAGAGCTGATTCATAGCTATTCGCCAAGTTTGCTTGCCACGGCACATCCTTTCATTGCCTGACGGATAGATATTTCTCTGACGTCGCTGAACCGGCGTTTCGTTGTTCAGAAGTGTTTCACTATCGTGAGTGATTAAAAAGGACAAATCGCCTTTGGAGTATCGCTTATGGTAATTACCTATTGTTCCAGGATCACGCATTAAAGTCTTGCCATCTTGGTCCTTGGCCATTTTTAATCGGTTCATTCATAAACAGTCCCGGAGCTATTGCCATTATGTTTATTGGCCAATAACGGAGCTCGAATTGCAAATCTTCGAATGCCTGGCTGGTAAGATGCTGAATAAATCAAAGTCATATTTTAGTAATACTCTTGCTTAAACATAACGTCTATTCAATACGGATATATCTTGAACTATTAAAAATCCGTTAGCACAACCCCGAGACATTGACTGCCTGTATCTTGCAAGGCATCTTTTAATAACTGCAAGTCATTCATCCGGGTTTTGTGTTGGCGCACCACTAACAGACAACCACCACAATTTGAGGCGGTAATTTGCGCATCGATAGCCTGCTCTGCAGGTGGCGTGTCTATCAGGATTACGTCAAACTGTGTTTGCAATTCTTTCAGACATTTTTTTAAACCTCTGCTGATTAATTCGACCGGATTGGGAGGTATTGTGCCTGCCGGTAAAATCGATAAATCCCGGAACGCCGGAATTCGGGTAATAACCGTTAAATCAGCCCGTCCGGCTAATACGTCCGACAAGCCGTAAATGCTTTGTAGCTTGAATAATGAGTGCTGCCGCGGCTGCCGTAGATCGGCATCGATTAACAAGGTGCGTTCACCAAGCTGGGAAAAAACAATCGCCAGATTAGCCGCCATAAGACTGCGCCCTTCACCTCGACTGAGACTAACTAACGTCAAGGTTTTATGGACATTGCTAAACCAGCGCAGCATTAATTGTCCGCGCACGGCGCGCAACGCTTCCACTTGCGTACTCATAGGCTGGTACGCAGCGACCAACTCTTGACTGAAATTTTCTTCACTTGCGCTCAGAAACGGAAAATCAAATTGATACGACAAAGCTTTTTGTATGTCATCATCATTAACTAATCCCAACGCCTTTGCTGCATCGCCAAAGAGCATACCTTTCTGTTTTTGTAAGGCGACGATGCGTTCGGCATCTCGAGAGCTGATTTTCCCGGCATCCAGCAATAAAGCCCCCATTGAAGCGGTATTTTGCAGCGGGCTTATTTTGTTGGTTATCTTGCTGTTGGCTATAGTTTCTGCTTGCATTATGCATTGCCTCGATTGTTGGAATCGTCGCTAGAGCTATCAAGATGAGGTAGGTGAGCCATCCGGCTTGGATTCGAAGACGGAAGAGAAATCACGGCAAGCACCGGAATCGTCAACTGCTCCGAAATATCAAAGGCAGACCGCACTCGCCGATCCATCAACTCAGCCACTAAGGCCGACCCTACTCCTAACATGCCCCCTAGAAATACCGACAGAATCATGTTTATCAACACCTTGGGCTTGGCCGGCTTTTCTGGGGGAATAGCGGGATTAAGCACCGCAGTATTGGTTTGGCGCATCTCGCTTTCCATACGGCTCTGTACCGATCGCTGCAGAGCGGCATCGTATATCCGTTGCGCGCTTTCCACCTCACGATTAAGCACTTTTATTTGATCATGCTGTTTTTTTAAGTCCAACACCTTGGCTTTCTGCTCAGCAAAGGCATTGGCGATTATCTTGTCATGCTGAGTGGAGGAAGCCACCCCGCCATTGATACTGTTTAGCACCGTTCTAATTTCAGACTGGACTTTCTGTCTCAGGCTATCCACTTCGGCTTTCGCTTGCTTGTGTAGGGGATGATTGATATCAAGACGCTTGGACAATTCGGCAAACTTGGCTTCCGCTCGTGCTAAATCCCCTTTGAGCGATTGAATAACAGGATTGCTCAGTACCTCTTGCAAGGACTCTAACGATTTGCCTTGTTTGACGGTGTCTGCCAGTAAATCTTTTCTGGATTGTAATTCGCTGGTGCGAGCCTGATTGTCTACCAACTGTTTTGACAAGTCAGCCAGGCGAGCACCTTCCAAGTCAAGACGATCATCGGTTGCAACGATGCCGTGTTGTTGCTGATAGGTAGACAGCACGGATTGTGCATGCTCAAGATTATTTCTTAATGAGGCCATTTGCGAGTCGAACCAATCTGCGCTCAATTTAGCCGGTTGGGCCTGTAACTCCATACCGGTCTGTATATAAGCATCGGCAAAGGCGTTGACGATGTTCGCTGCCATTTGAGGATCAGGATAAGTAAAGTCAACCTGCATTACGCTACTGTCGCGTGACGGTTTGATTTCCAGTTCTTTCAGTAACGAATCCGCAATCCAATCTTCGATATTGCCAATGCTCTCGGATTTTATGAAGTCTTCCTGCATTTTCGGATCCTGGCTGAGTTTCAGTTTTTCACTGACTTTGTGCGCCACATTGCGGCTGCCGATGATGTCGACCTGCGTCGCTATATAGCCCGGCAGCAACCGGACCGGCAAGGTCATGCCCGTCACCGGGTCGACGCTTCTTTGGTCAACCACTATCGAAGTCGAAGCAATATATTGCTTGGGCAACAATAAACTGACCACCAAAGTCGTGATAATCGTCATCATCAGTACCGACAAGACAATCGATCTATGCGACAGGAGAATATTAATAAATTGATAAAAGTTCATAATGTTCCGTTGCGTGACCGGCTCAACCTGAGCCACTGACAAAAGTAAGATATTTACATATCATGGCATGCTGAATTAAAACCAGCGTTCACCCACATAAATCACATCATCTTTTAATACAGCATCATCCAAGTCCACATCAATTTCCTGCAAAGTGCCGCTTTTATCTTTGCGCTTAATGGTTATGCCGTTTTCAGTACCGCGCAACGTTAGACCGCCACCCAGCGGCAAAGCTTTCATCACCGAAGCATCCGGTTCAACCCGATAACTGCCCGGATGCTGCACTTCGCCATAAATATAAAACATGGGCGCTTTGGGCACATAGACCTGATCACCTTGCTGCATTTTAAAAGGCACGACATCTCCGACGTCTTCCAGATAAGCTTTTAAATCCAGTTCCTGCTTTTGGGACTTACCGTTGACAGTTCGTGTCACGATGACTTTGCTGTCGCCCAGTTCGTCAATTCCTTCGGCCATCGCAATCAAATCGACTACCGAGCTATTGGAATCCAGTGGGTAACGCCCCGGTCTATTCACATGTCCCAAAACCGATACCTGCTGACTGACGTGATTTACTACAGAAACACTGACTTGGGCATCATGAATAAATCCGCCCTCAATTAGACGCACGGCAATGGCTTCCTCCAGTTCTATGCTGGTTTTTCCGCTAGCGTTTACTTCTCCGATTAGCGGGAAAGTGATCCGTCCATCGGCTGAAACGCGGGTTTCGGTTTTTAAATCGTCATAACCGTACACCGAGATATTCAAGACGTCATCCGGACCAATATTATAGGCTGCTATACTCTGTTGAATGGATAACACCAATAGCCCCATCAACAATAGATAGCGTTTATCAAACCATTGTAATTTAGTATTAGTAAGCATTTTTATCCTCTATGACCACGCTGATAGTTTTAAATATGATCAATAAGTCGAGAAATAATGACCAGTTGCGCAGGTAATCGAGATCGTAATCGATCCGGGCCTGCATTTTTTCCAACGTATCGGTTTCACCACGGAAACCATTGATCTGCGCCCAGCCGGTAATGCCGGGCTTTACCTTATGCCTGATCATGTACCCTTTGATCAGGTTGCGGTACATTTCATTATGACTGACGGCGTGCGGCCTCGGACCGACAACACTCATGCCTCCCTGCAGTACATTGATGAACTGCGGTAACTCGTCCAGAGATGTTTTTCTAAGAAAATTGCCAAACCGGGTAACTCTAGGGTCGTTACGGGTTGCCTGGCTAATCTGTCCATCGTCTTCCATGACCGTCATACTGCGAAATTTATAAACAATAATTTCCCTGCCATCCAATCCATACCGACGTTGCTTGAACAGCACCGGTCCGCGTGAGGTGAGCTTTACACCCATAGCAATCAGCAGCATCAATGGTGAGATAAATAACAAAATCGACAGCGATATGACTATATCGCTGATCCGTTTAATGATGCTGTTGATACCGACAAACGGACTTTCACATACTGCCACTACGGGAATGCCGTCTATGACATTGATGTTAGCCTGGATCAAATCAAACGAAGCTAAATCCGGCACAAAGTAAATTGATGCGGTGGTGTCGCGTAAATCATCCAATAACGCTAGAATCCGCGGCCGTGCAGCCAAAGGCAAGGCAATGTATATATGCTCAACGTTATAAGCTTTAACAAATGCAGCAGTCGCTGCAATACCGCCCAGCCGAGTTCCCGGCCGGCATTGTTTGTCTTCCGGCAAACGTTCCGCGCCACGATCATCAAAAAAACCCATGCAGCCCACTCTCAACAACGGATTTCGCCTAAATTGCTGGGTTAATTTGCGGCTTAAATCGGTAAGCCCGACAATAACCGCGCGAGAGGACCATCGCTGCAAGACAAAGCCAGCCATGGAGTTCTTCCAAAAGGTTTCATTAAATTCAGAATCTATGCTGTTAATCATAATGAACGACCAGTAGAAAGCGATAAGAAAGCAAAAACCATATTCAAACGGTATGTGAAGTATCACTTAAAGTATCTGGACTCCATGCCATCCTGTTATGTCCTGTACTGCATTGATCGACATTAGCAAGTACGAACGAGCCTATAGACAACAAAACCAAGACATTCTCTTTAATAATTTTCATGGTTAGCTCCTGAAAGGATTATGAAAATAATTTGCTTTGCATCATCCAATCAATTTGAAACAGATTGAGTCTGCAATTTAATTCAATCCGAAATTGATGATACAAACACTTCTATGTCTTAAAAATTGAACGTCCTAAAAACAAATTTAGTCTGTTGAAAAATAGGAACAGTTTCAGGTTATAAGAAACACGCTAATTGAACAATTAGTACAAACACTTAACATCTTCAATAACTTAGACTCTTACTCATCTAAACAAGAAGTCAATTTCTCTACATAAGGCATTATAATTTCCAGTCCCAGAGATAAGCGTTAACTGCGTTTCGTAGCCCGGCTCCGAATAATTACCACTCGAATGAAGTTGACTGCGGCTCTGATATTTTCTCAACCTCGGCCCTGATTGGATGGGTTGATAAACCTGTATTTTCTTATGAGTATGAAAAATAATTTCTTGCGGCGGCTGCGCGTTTACTGTTTTTTCAGTTCTTGTTAATACGACTTCAATAACGCCAATCAACTCTGCAATGCTTTTAACAGAATCAAGGAGGAGTTCAAAGGCATAGTCTTTACTGGGATTTGGTTGCAAGCGAATGCAGCAGAAAGAATTTTTAATAATTATCCAAAAGCCGCTCTTACCCGATTTAGCATTCTATGCGGTGACCGGAACCTATCCGGCAACCAAAACTGCTTTTTACTAAATTCGGAACAGTTTTTCCAAGCACGGAATACATCGATTTTGCGTCAAAAGCTTAAGTATTACTCAATGCCATTCGCGCAAAATTGCTGCCACTGCCATAAGTCGGCACACATCTTATCCAGATCCCGGGTTACCTCACAACCAAGTTCTGACTTAGCCAACTCAGTATTAGCGTAACAACTTGCAATATCGCCTGCCCGTCTATCAACAATGCGGTACGGCACAGATTGCCCTGTCACCCGCTCAAAAGCCGCCACCATTTCCAACACGCTATAGCCTCGCCCTGTACCCAGATTGAACGTATAAACTCCTGGAACTTGGCTGATCTTTTCCAAGGCCTTTTTATGACCGTTAGCCAAATCAGACACATGAATATAATCCCTTACCCCTGTGCCATCGGGCGTCGGCCAATCATTGCCGTATACCGAGAGCTCGCTCAACTTGCCTGCCGCCACTTGGGATACATAGGGCATTAAATTATTGGGAACGCCGTTAGGATCTTCTCCGATCATGCCGCTCTCGTGCGCACCAACCGGGTTGAAATAGCGCAGCAGTACAATATGCCAACGCGCATCCGATACAAACAAATCACGCAGGATCTCTTCGTTCATCAATTTCGACCTGCCGTAAGGATTCGTCACCTGAAGCGGAAAATCCTCACTAATCGGTACGCTTGCAGGATCGCCATACACGGTAGCGGACGAACTGAACACCAAATGAAACACTTCGAATTCCGTCATTACTTGACATAAGGCTAAAGTGCTGCCGATATTATTGTCGTAATACTGCAACGACTGCTGAACCGACTCGCCTACCGCCTTTAGGCCTGCAAAATGAATCACCGCATCAATTTTATGTACTGAAAAAATACCGCGAAGCGCCTCCTTATCGCGGACATCCGCTTGCACCAGTACGGGACGTTTTCCTGTAATAGCCTCTATCCGATCCACCACACTAGCTTTGCTGTTGAGCAGATTATCAATGATTACCACCTGATAGCCCGAATTCAGCAACTCCACACAAGTATGACTGCCGATAAAACCCACTCCGCCTGTCACCAAAATTTGCATGCTTCGCTCCTTTTTATCACCTTGCCGCGCCAACTTTTATCTTGATCCCGCGTTCCAAACCGGCATTCCCGATATTTCCTGCGAGCCACAAGAATTGAACTCAATAACTATGAATTCAGTGTTGTCGTAGCATTTAAAAAAGCTTGCTTGATTGATTACTTATAGATGTGGCTTGATTTTCCCTGTAAATAAATCCTGAGTTGAATGAACATCTACAGGCACACATTAATTTAATTGACGAGGCCTTGGTATATCGCCAAATACTTAGGAAAACGTTAATAAAATCAATACGGGATTCTGTTAGTGGCGGGTTAAATCTGTATTTTGATGCATGGTATGTCGGGAAGCCGCCTTCCCAAATGTGATAGCAGGCGGTTACCGGCGCCGATAAGGATTGATCGTTGGCGGTATTCCCTTCTGGATAAAATGAACGCGCCAAATGGAAGGATGGATGCACAATGGCAATGATATTCAAGCTAAGTAGAACTAGTGCTGCGGCTTAATAAAAATACGGCCAACAGTACGCTAAAAAGTAGGCCACCTATGAAGTAGACCTACAATTTCAATGACTGCGTCAGGCGGGTATGGAAGTTGGACTGGAAGCCTTCTTTAAAGACCGAGACGGCGAACACTGCTTGCCTCACAGTTTAGAGGCAAGCAGTGTTTTTGAAATTTTAATACACTATCTTTTCGTAGAATCAGCGTTTGCGCAGTTTGGCAATGAAATATGAAGTTAATTAAAACTCATCATTTTTAATTAAGTCATGCGCTAAAAACATCGCATCCCCATAACTGAAGAATCGGTAGGATTGGTCAATAGCATGACTGTAAGCGTTCATAATATGCTCATAACCGGCAAACGCTGAGACCAGCATCAACAGGGTAGACTCAGGCAGATGAAAGTTGGTCAACATCGCATCAACCGATTTGAATTGATAGCCTGGGGTTATAAACAAGTCAGTATCGCCAAAGCCGGCTTCAAGCTGGCCGCTTCTGGAGGCTGATTCCAGCGCCCTGACCGCAGTCGTGCCTATCGCAATAACTCGCCCTCCCCTTGCTCTGGCTTGTTGAACAGCTGTTACCGTTTCCGCCGGCACGGCAAAATATTCCTTATGCATTAAATGTTCGGATAAGTCTTCTACCCTAACCGGCTGAAAAGTACCGCTGCCGACATGCAGAGTCACAAAAGCGCTTTGCACACCTTTGACTTTGAGTTTTTCCATTACGGCTTGATCAAAATGCAGGCCTGCAGTAGGTGCTGCTACGGCTCCAGCCTCTCTGGCAAATACCGTCTGATAGCGGGTCAGGTCGGATTGATCGTCTTCACGGGTAATATAAGGAGGCAATGGGATATGGCCGATTTGCTCCAATATTGTCAGCAAACTATGTTCGCCTTTAAATTCCAGATGAAACAGGTCGTCCACTCGTCCCAAGACTTCGCAGCCATAGCCGCTATCCAATTCAATTAAAGTACCCGCTTTCGCCGCTTTGCTGGCTCTGACATGAGCAATGGCATGATGATCATCCAAAATACGCTCGATAAGAATCTCGACCTTGCCGCCGCTTTGCTTTTTACCAAACAATCTGGCGGGAATGACTTTAGTGTCATTGAAAACCAACAAGTCGCGCTCGTTAATCAACTCAATAAAATCGATAAATTGCCGGTCAGCTATTTGTCCGGTATTTCTATCCATGCAAAACAGGCGACTTGCATTACGTTCTGCTAAGGGTTTTTGCGCAATAAGCGCTTCGGGTAACTGGTAGTTAAAATCACTTTTTTTCATAGCGGACGATATTATCAGGTTCAGATTTCAAATACATCTAAAATAAAACTGGCCTTTACGAAAAAGGTTGCTTATAATACACGCTCTTTGCCGGGGTGGCGGAACTGGTAGACGCGCCGGATTCAAAATCCGGTGATGGTGACATCGTGCCGGTTCGATTCCGGCCCTCGGTACCAAACATTGGTTCAGAGCCGTGCAAAGAACTACAAAAACCCGCAAGTCATAAGACTTAGCGGGTTTTTTATTATCCGAAGAATTGCAACAACGATGCTTGCTGCATTTCAATATCAGCAATAAAGATTTAATGCGAATTGCGGGTTAAATATGTAACTGCAAAGCCATACGTAACGTCAAACCGGGCGACAAAATAGACGGTTTACGATGGCTCAATTGACTACTACCCCACCCTGATAAACATCCAGCCGGCTTAAGTTAGATCCCGGCGCACGTTTCAACTGAGTAGCGCTGTCCCAATTTTTCTGCAAGGGATTGTGACTGCCGCTTCCCATCATTAAATTTATCGTCAATCGTCGCATCGATTTTTTTACGTTCTAAATCTTGATACCGCCTGTAGCATGTCAAGGCTATCAATGAGCCCTATTGCTGTCTTCCTTAAATACAACACCTGCATATTTCACTGTATGCCACAGCTGCCCGACAAAGATGTTGTCCATTGCGTGACCCGCGCCCGCCCATACTACTATGCCGTTAATGAATTACTCCCACAATTCTTGAGTCTAAATACTTCGCTTAGTCGTAGCCATCTTACAAGTTATAGTCAAGAAAGCTTAACCAATTGCAGGGGCAGAAAAGATCATCCTTCACAAAATAATTTTATTCCTTGAACTCCTAAAACTTGTGAAGAATGGCTGAACTACGCTCGAAAAGAATTACTTACCTGATCCGTTAAAAAATGAATAACTCTTCTACTTGCTTTCAAAAATGGTAAACTTATAGATGAGGATAAGGCAGCGTAAAAATACATATTTAAAATTTGATTTCGCTCCGCTACAAACATCTGCCTAGTACCCCAAACAGAGGCTATTACAATTGGATACAACGCCCCTGAAACGTTGATACCCTGTCATAATATACTGAATTGGAGTCTTCCAAATTTAGCTTATTAGTTAACGAATTGATTAATTAACGCAACAATTTTGGATAATTAGCCCATGAATACATTCATCTTAAAAAACTTGATATCACCCTATTATAGGGCCGGTCTTGTAACGTTTTTTTTCAGTTGCATACTTTTTCTACTGTCCAATTCGACTTCCGCTCTAGCTGGCGATGTTTACCGCCTCAATCCTGGCGACAAACTGGAAATTACTGTTTGGCAAGAGGAAAACTTGAAACAAGAAGTAGTAGTACTGCCGGATGGTATGATCTCTTTCCCTTTGGTCGGGCACGTTCCCGCTGCCGGCAAAACGACTGAAGACCTAGTGAGATTATTGCGGGAGCGTCTTAGCAAATTCATCCCTGACTCCGAAGTAAATATTAGACTGCTTGCCGCAGAGGGTAACCTGATTTATGTGACCGGTGAGGTCGCTCACCCAGGTCAATTTGTAATGAAAGGCCCCACAGATGTGATGCAAGCTTTGAGTATGGCTGGCGGCTTATCGCCCTTCGCCAAGAAGAACAGCATCATAGTTTTGAGGCGTGAAGCAGACGGTCGATCCAGAGCTGTTCCCTTCGAGTATGGCGATGTGGAAGACGGCGAAAACATAGAATCAAATATTCTATTACAAAGCGGCGATACTATTGTTGCTCCTTAAATCTCCCCCAAAAAACATGTTTTACGACCGCAACACAGTGTTGCTTGTCCTCGCTTGCATCAGTTTCGGGAACAACGCATCTGCAGCCGAATGGTCATTGAAAGGATCCTTGAAGCAAGGAATGCAGTATAACGATAATGTTGCGTTTAGCTCTCTTCATAAAGATTCTGTCGTTGGATATCTTCTAAAACCAAATTTAGAAGCAGCCCGAAAGACAGAGGCTTTGGACATTGGTTTTGAAGGACAGGGCGACATTCGTCGCTACGACGATTCTCGTTGGGATTGTAATAACTATAATCTAGGCTTGAAGAATGACTACCGGACTCAACGCAGTGTTTTTAGTTTAAGTGGCGGATACAGCACTAGCTGTTCTTATACTCAGCAAATTGAAGATACCGGATTACTTGCACCAAATAGCCAATCTAAAAGCTATCAGGTGGCACCTTCGTGGACTTGGCAGTGGACAGCCCTAGACCAAGTGATCCTGAAACCTTCATACTCCAAAACAAGCTACAGCAACCCACTAAATGATGTTGCTGCAAGTACCGGACTAAATTTCAGAGGGAATGAAACCTATAGCGTTGACTTGGGTGGAAATCATGAGTGGAGCAAGCGTCTCTCTTTAAACGAAAAACTGATGTTTTCCAATATCCAATACACAGGCTCGGACACATCGGATCAAAATCTGTTTGGCTTTCAACTAGGTGCGAGTTACAAAATCAATTATAAATGGTCGGCAAGCGTATATGGAGGACCGATGTGGGTTGACTCCCAGCAGAGCTCGAATGGCGTCTCAGCTGGCCAGAGTTCTTCATTGTCATTGGGTAGTGTCGCTGCTATCAATTTAAAGTACGATAATCAGTTAACTAAATTCTCTACCGGTTTTACAAATTCCATCAACCCGAGCGCTATCGGTCAAACGCTACAAACCAGCTCCATTTTCGTTGATTATTCGTACCGTTTAACTGAACATGTTTCGCTGGACCTCACAAGTAATTATTCACGTAGCGAATCGATAGGCAATACCTCAACCAGTCAATTCGATCGCAACTACTTCACTGTGGCCCCAGGCATTGCTTGGGACCCTGCAAAAAATTGGCAACTAAAAGGCAGTTATGTTTACAGTTGGCAGGATTTCCAGCAAGGCAATAATTTTCAGAATTTAACTAATGGATCGATTGATTCTAACGCAGTCATGTTTTTATTAGGCTATTCTTGGGATGGAGTCAGAATTTCCCGTTAGTTCACTAGGCTGACTAACACTTACCATCCATTAATTGCTCATAAACTCGAAAAATGCCGGCAAGGCATCAATTGCTGCCCCCTCTTATTACAAACTAGTACTTTTAGATCCTATTACGCCCGGAGGCATGTTTTTTCAAGCGACTATAAAGCCGTTTGATCATCATATTAGAGAGGAAGCCCGACCTATTCTATATAGACTGCCTTTTCATATACGGAGTTTGTCGGTCAATCAAAATGACTCGAGCTTTTGTCGATCTGTTGAAGCTGGCCAGATCACGTAAGTAATAGCGACCTGAGAAAATAGGAACTAGCGCATTATCTGGTTCTACAAACCAGTGTCATAAACTGCACTTTTGGCATGACGACTACTTCAAAGTTTTATCCGTGAACTTATTTATCGCTTCAGCCCCTGTTTAGCGCCAAAATTACGCTTAATGAAGGAGGCGTTAATATACCCGATGTTTGCAAATAGAATCCTCTTCATAACATCTCAAATCGGCAATTGATTAACGATGTACTCTCCAATTGCCAATGAAGCTGTAGCGGCCGGACTTGGGGCGTTAAGGACATGCAAGGCATCCGGACGGACTACCAGATGAAAGTCATTCACTAAATCCCCTGTAGGTTTCATAGCTTGCGCGCGAACGCCAGCGCCGCCGGGCACGATGTCAGATGCACGGATGTCAGGCACCAGCCGTTGCAGTGTATGACAAAAATGCGCTTTGCTGAATGATTGGGCCAATTCTGTATATGCCATAGCAGGATATTTACGGAGAAACCGCCATAAGCCGGGAAAAAACAGCATATCCAGCATGTCGCTGCCGGAAAATTTTGTTAATTGGTAGCCTTCGCGGGCAAAAGCGAGAACCGCATTCGGACCGGCCTCGATGCCACCTTGAATCATCCGTGTAAAATGGACCCCCAGAAACGGAAATTGTGGATTGGGTACAGGATAAACCAGGTTTTTCACCAGATGCTGAGCTACAGGCTTGAGATAATAGTATTCACCGCGAAACGGAACAATTCGTAGATCTCGCTGCTCACCCGCCAGCTTAGCCACAAGGTCGCAATGCAACCCGGCGCAGTTAATCAGAAAATCAGCATCGTATTCCGCTGTCTTCGTGTTGGCGACCCACGCGCCGGCTTTGCGTTCGAGGCGTTCGACTTTAGCGCCTGTAATGATGCGCCCTCCTCGTTCTTGGATACGAAGCGCCAATCGATCGCAGACCTGCCGATAATCGACAATGCCTTCTTCCGGCACATGCACAGCGGCAAGACCGTTGACATGCGGCTCGATTTTGCGCATTTCCGCTGCGTCTATTTTCCGTAACCCTTGCAAGCCGTTCGCCTTGCCACGCCGGAGTAATTCATCCAGCCGCGGCAGTTCTTCGGGGGTTACTGCCACAACAAGTTTACCGCAGATTTCATGGGCGATATCTTCCTCACGGCAAAACTTTGTCATTTGCCGAATGCCGGTTACGGCTAATTTCGCCTTGACCGAGCCAGGCGCGTAATAAAGGCCTGCATGCAGCACCCCGCTGTTGTGCGTGCTTTGGTGCATACCGACACGCCCCTCCTTCTCAAGCATGGTTATGCGCGCCAGCGGGAATCGCTCCAGCAGCCGATAAGCGGTTGCCAAACCAACCAAACCGCCGCCGACGATAAGAAAAGATTTTTGTATGCTCATAAGGTTATGCTCAAAAGTTATGAATATAGGGTATCTACATAGTGTTGATGGTCTTTAAAATAGCCTGATGCCTTTGTCAATAAGCTGAAACGCCAGCTTTCTTAAAGACAAACTCATCCCGCAAGATGCGATAACTTTCTACCACTCGACTGTCCTTTTAGTCATGCATACCATACCATTCCAATGCCATTGTCTTGTAATTTTATTGATGACCCGGTGATCCTGCTTGGAAACAATAATGAACACCAATTATCAGCTTATTAAATAGAGCGCGTGCTCTATCCCGCGTATTTTTCCTTGTTACCAACTCTCTCATGACCATAAAGACCACCTTGCCTGGATCAGGACAAAAATGGCAATCAGTGCGTTAGTCGTCATGTGAGCAACGACAGCGTCGCCAAGTTGCTTACGATGATAAAGAGCCAAGGCATAAGCCATCCCGGCTAGAGTCCCGGCAAGCCAGCGCTCATGCAATAATCCGAATAACACGGACGTAAGCACAAACGAAAACCATGAGAACTGCCCGAGCGATACATTTTCGAAGTCTTTCGCGATCAACTTACGGATTAAGTAACCGCGAAAAGCAAGCTCCTCGACCAGAGGCACCATAATTACCGACCCGAGCACGCGGAAAACCAGCCAGACTGCCGCTGTTCCATTTGTAAGTTCCATCAAGCCTTGTGCTAGCGCAGTCTTGCTGCTGTCAACATCCGGCTCCAGTAATATCCAGATCACGAACACCACGGTTCCTATTGCCGGCGCCTGCCAAGCCCACTTCCAACCGAGTCCCTTATAAGACCTGCGAAAATGCCAAAGCACTAGAGCGACCGCAATAATGCGCAAAGGGTATAAAATATCAAAGCCGCCGGAGGAAGCTGAAGTTATCATCGAAGCGGCCATCAGAACCAATAAGGGAATCAGCAAGGCGGCGGCAAGAGGCTTATCGGAGCCAATAACGCGAGACTCTGGCTCGATAACGGTAAAGAACCGCATCCGGTTAGATAGTGCAATTGCGCCAATCGCAATTAGGGTAAAAGCTATCCAGCCGGCTTGGGCGTGAAAGCCTTGTAACGCTATTTCAGGGGAATAGGAAGCACCGATCACAATCAGCATGGCGATGCGCACGACATTGGCTAGCCAGATAAGTATTATTCCTACAGGAAAAAGCCAGAAAGCTTGCGGAAAGCGCAGCTCGTTGCGGAACAGCCAAAAATAGATAGACAGAAATAGAGTGATCAGTGAAATGCCTTCGATCCCCGAACAGGCATAGGTAATTTCAACTTGGAAAGAGGCAGTCCCCAGCAGGAATGCTTCCGGTTGATAAACAAGGTCGGTATAAAACCAACCGAGCAGTGAATGGACGAGCTGCAAAGTCGGTATGGCCAGGGAATTCCAAAATCCTCTTTGCCCTAAGAGTGAGGTTTCATAACGACTGAGTATTGCTAGCAGTATCCAAGCGCTTATTCCCACCAAACATCCCATAAGCAATGACTTGTACTCCTGGCGAATCAGTCGCAACCAAAAACGACCTGGAGCTACGGCAAGCATCCATAACAGCAGTGTTGCACCCGCCATAGTAAACCAAGCGGCAAACCAGAGTGCTGACAGACGGGCAGGATTAATAGGTATTTCAAATATAAGTGCGGTGATAACCGCAAACACAACAAAAGCGAGAGCGTGTAACGCCAGCCAATCCAACCAGCAATACTCACTCGCCTGCTCCCGCAAATTGCTGAGGATAATCTTAAGCCGCGGACTGAAAAAAAGAAGCCAAGCACAAACAATAAAGAGAGTGACTGGCCATATCTCTTTCGAAAAATGGAACAGCCATATTGACCAACTGGCATCATTCGCCAACAGAGGGGGTACTTCATATCGAGCGGTTAATATGATTAGTTCGAGCGCCAGGATCGCCAAGAGCACCGCCCAGCGAAGCGTCAGTCGCTTCGAGTTTTCAAGGCTGTTTATTCGCATCGCATATTCAAAAACCATTCGTTACTCTCATCTTGCACAATAAACGTTCAAATTAGGGTGCGTTAATCTTGTTTAACCATTGAATAACAAAACCTGTCGACTTTTAAAAACAGAGATTAGATAAGAACATCCGGGCAGGTAAAAACTATCTAACATTAAAAGACTGCAGCCAGACAGCCTCCTGAAGAAGCAATCGCACGTGAGTTTCCACACAACATTTTGCATAGTTTAAACACTGGTTTTACAAAATTGCGGAATCCATTTTATCCTCTTGTTGGTCATAAGAGGGGGATGCCGGGCGGCTGCATGCCGTAGATATTAGTTTTATTGCTTGCTTAGATTAGTACCCAACCTAAGCAAGCAATAAAGTGACATTCCCTGACCTGCCTTTAATACTCCATTCCAACTAATGTTAAGAACGTCGAGACCGAGATCTTTCACCAGCCAGTAGCAAAGCTCCTGTTAGCAGCGCGATCGCGCTGCTCCCGGATGCTGCATCAATTTCAGGCGCCCTAAAGTTTCCGCCGCCTCCACAACTATTCCCTTGGCAATCATTTCCTTTGCCATTGTTGTCGTTTTCTCCACCAGCCCAAACAGGGCTCGCCGTTAATACCATAACCGTTGCGGACGCTAATAATATTTGTTGAATTTTCATATCAAATTCTCCCTTCTTATAGTGGTTTACTAAGAAAAACCAAACTGCCTTGTATAACTTAAAAGTTAACGCAGACTTAGAGATTCGGTTTTTTAAGGATTTAGCCCCTAACTTTGCGTTGCAAACTTTTGCAAGCTAAATTTAACTTGTCACCTCAAGCTTTCAGTTAATCGATGGCGTATGCAAAATCCTAATCCATAAACTCAAGAAACCGTTGAGATAACGAGTAAAGAACATTTTAGAAGAGATAAAGCACCCGTACAATCCGTGGAAATACCTAATCTCCATTCTCATTCTATTTTTCAAAATCCAGATTCCCGGCACTTTGGAACCACTTGAAAATCGCGCGAACTTGACCCCCGGTTTAAGTAATGAATACACTTCGACTTATTATTGAATCCTGGGGAAATTATGTTGGTATTAGAGAAAACGTTTATTGCCTGCTTCACTAGCAAATGCAACTTTGGTTTTAAAACATTTTCAAAATCGTACCATTACCCAAGCACATGCCTGCCGCAGCTGCTGGAAGTAATGCTGAAATCGACACACACCGGAGCCATCGAAAAACAACGTCATCACCGGCATTAATGCTTATGCATCCGTTAATCTGGATTTTGATACAGACCAAACAGGCGATGTCTTGTTGCCGCATAAATTGGTGAATTGAAGAAGTTCTGATAAACCATCAGAACGATGGCAGCATGGTTTTATCCAGACTATTCAGCGAAAGGCATGCAGTCATTCCATCTCGCATTAAGCGGATAACCATATGGCTGGCTTAAGTTTTTATAAAGATCATTATCAGTTTAAGCGTTGCTTCGAAAAACCAAACATTGCGGATGTCTTTTCAACATTTGAGAGACTTACAATAGTCTAATACTTCGTTGCCGCCCCATTTGGCTGAACTGCAATATCAAATTTCCATTATGATAACCAGTCCTGCCAAAGCTCAAAATCATAGACATCTAAATACCGGCCGAACACCTCTCAAAGCCGCCAGACCCGAATGCCAACCTCCTCCAGGCCAGCCTGATCAAAACACGCTTTGACATCGATAAAAGCCCCGCCCCTGATCAGTTTTTTCTGAAAATCATCTACCGGAATAGAGGTTAATTGATTATGAGAAACCGTCGCCACTATGGCGTCGGCACGAGGCAGGTCGTCCCAGTGAAGAAGCTGCACCCCGTATTCGCGTAACGCCTCTTCCGGGTCGGCATAGGGATCATGCACAAACACCTCAATACCGTAGCTCTTGAGCTCGTTGATTACATCCGCCGCCTTGGAATTACGCAGATCAGCACAGTTTTCCTTGAAAGTAAGCCCGAGCACATTCACTCGTGCACTTTTAATATAACTACCTGAAGCAATCATGCTCTTGACCGTTTGCTCGGCGATAAGCTTACCCATACCATCGTTAATGCGGCGTCCGGCTAGAATCACCTGCGGATGATAACCCAGCATCTCAGCCTTATGCGTAAGATAGTAAGGATCTACACCGATACAATGCCCTCCCACTAAGCCGGGACTAAACTTGAGAAAGTTCCACTTGGTACCGGCTGCCTTAAGCACTTCGGTCGTATCAATATCCAATTTATCAAAAATTATCGACAGCTCGTTCATTAAAGCGATATTGAGGTCGCGCTGCGTATTCTCAATCACTTTGCACGCTTCTGCGGTCTTAATCGAAGAAGCCCGATGCACGCCTGGCTCCACGATAGTTTCATAAAGTGCTGCAACTTTTTCCAAGGTGGCAGGGGTATCGCCGGAAACCACTTTGATAATTTTTGTTAATGTATGCTCGCGGTCGCCCGGATTGATACGCTCGGGTGAATACCCGACAAAGAAATCTTCCTTCCACTTCATACCGGATTCGCTCTCCAGTACCGGGATACAGACTTCCTCCGTCGCACCGGGATATACCGTAGATTCATACACCACAATGGCGCCTTTTTTCATATTCTGGCCGGCATTGCGGCTGGCACCGATTAACGGAGAAAAATCCGGAATATGGGCTCCATCCACGGGTGTGGGCACGGCAATGATGATGATATCGGCTTCGGACAAACACTTTGGATCAGACGAATACTCTGCATGCACCGCAGCACGCATTTCCTCATCAGGTAACTCACGGGAAGGATCGACACCGCGCCGGCAGGACTCTACCTTGGCCTCATGAATATCGAAACCGATAGTGCGCGAACGTTTACCGAATTCAATAACAAGCGGGAGGCCAACATAACCGAGACCGAGAATTGCAACTGTAGTCATTAATTAGTACTCCTAAAATTCTTACAATACCTTCGCCGAGCGGCAAAGATGATTCTTTGATAATAGAATGATAAAAGATGATCATTCGACAAACTTCTCACCCCGATATAGAAAATAATTTAAAACCGGTATTGATAAATATCTTGTTAAGCTTGGTCTTCAAAATGCCTTTCGATTGTTACCTTAAATGAAGAATTGACAGTAGCGTATCAAGTTCCAACTCAAAAGCTCCCAATTCAGATGGCCAGCCATAGACCTTTCCATACCAATGAAACCACATGGAAAATAAAGCGCAGCCCATGAATGCAAATATTGCCCCTTTTATGTTTATAAATGACTTACTTGCCATCACTAATTCACCAGCATCGCTCCCCGGGATCGGTTCTAGGTCATTGCTATCGTTATAAACAGAGGGTGCAAGACGAAGCCACTGCAATGCCTTTAGCAGTTGACGGGGAAGCTGGTCCGGAGAAATGAGCTTAAGGATCACTTGAAGCGAATAAACACCGCTCAACACAACAGCCAGCGTACCGATTCCCATCGCCAACCAAGGAGGGAATGCATAAAAGCTACAGAAAACTACTGCGATCAATACCAGAAACAGGAAGCTTGTTTGTATGTTTGCGATCGACCAACGAAAACCGCTAAGTTGTCGAACGATTACGTAGATCATCAGTACATGAAACACATACGATCCAAAAAACGCGATGCCGGCCCCCTTCAAATTGAAAGAACTCACACACGCCCACGCTAGGCCAAGATAGACAATAGTCCAAGCCAACTCGGAAAATATCAGGAAGTTTTGCACTCCTTTTGCAACAATAATGAAGCCCAGCGGCCAGGAAATCACTCGAAGGGTCATTCCCAGGCATAGCCAGCGCAATATCTCCACCGCGCCTTCGAATTTAGGGGTATAGAAGAGTGCGATGACCAATGGCGCAAATGTCAGGGTAGCTATAACACCAGGCCCTGCCAACAACATACTGACATGTGCCTGTTCATTCACCACACGGTTGCATTCTGCATTGTCCTTGGCGATAGCCGTCAAACGGGGATAAAAATCAGCCCCCATAGCCTGCAAAATAAAGCCGATATAGAGCCCTCCCAATGCCCAAGCAGCTTGGTACAATCCGGCTGCGTCGAAACCGACTTTGCGAACGACGATAAGGCGCACCGCATAGGCAGCCCCTGACATCAATAGTCCGCTGGCCATGAATGCAAAACCGAGCTTCAACAGAGCAGCGGCCTCCTGTCCCAGTTGGGAAGCAGATATTGCGGGTGTTTTTATTGGTATTTTTCGACTATACCACCAGGATGTAACAAACCCTGTTGCAGCGACAAGTATGAGCGATATAACTACGCCCTCTTCGCGGAGGAAATAGACTACGGGGATACTGATAAGCGTGCCGAAGAGCGTACCCAATATTCCCATCTTAGCCAAATCAGAGATGCGCCGCATGCCTTGAATGAAAGCGCCCTGTCCTGCTGCAATCAGATTGAAAAACACTGCAATGGATAGCAAAGCTACAGCAACAGCATGTTGGTCATTGCCAAAAGTCAAAGTCGACACCAGCCCGGAAAACCCGATAAGAAAAACAGCGCCAAGCACTCCGAGAACAATCGATATTCGTCGAAGCACGGCAGCAGTCCGGGCGATCTTGTCTGTGTCTTCCGTGCCGACCGCCTCGGCAATCTGCCGCACCCCACTGCTGTTAATGCCCATGCCGGCAATACTGATCGTGAGCTCGGTAATCGATCCGTACAGCCCCATCAGTCCGACTCCGGATGGCCCCAGCAACATCGCCATAGCCTTGGTACGAATGATGCCAATGACGATGTTCAGCATCGACGAACTACCGATCAACGCTGAAGATTTCAAAATCTGGCCGTAAGTATGTTTTTTAGTCATGGAACTCCAGATTAGTTAAATGCTTCATTCGGACAAAGCCGAGCATCGGTTCGAGAGCTGATAATTAAGTCTTCCACAAAAAGTCGAGCACTCGCGGAATTTCTTGTGATGAGTGAGGCAGGAACTGCATTGAAAGACATCGCGAACACCAACCTTGATGCTGTGTCGCTATAATAAGAACAACTAAGACTTTGTACCCTGAGAGCTCTATCTACAATAACAGTACCTGCTGCCTCAATACCGAACTGTTGAAAAATATTAGGCACCGACAGCTTTGATTGGAATTGAACAAGATTCATCGACATGGCACATCTTAGAACGAATCGGCTATCCATATACGCTCCCCCGTGCTCATGGTGTGAATGCTGCCAAAAGCACGCTGAAAACGACTTGCGGGATCATATTGAGACATGTAACCAACTTCCTTTTTGTTAACTAAAATCTTCGGTTTCCCGCCCATATACTGCGGTGCGTGCGGGCCATTTTTCTTATTTGCCGCCACTAATAACTCTATAGAGAAAAAGCGACATTGACGATTGAAGCCGGAGGGCTAGAGCCTAACCTAATCTTGCCCAAATAGAACATCCTGCTTTGGCAGTCTGATGAGTGAATGGACTTCAATAGAACACTTGAAGGTATATTAACTGCCAAATACCACCAGCAACATTCGTAATATTACCTACGTAAAATATGCAAAGCTGTAGCTCATACTTAAGCGAGCGTTAATATTTTATAAATACACTCTAACTGATCTATATAGAAATTGTTTCCCACAAATTAAGGAGAGAAGGATCTCTGCCTTTGCGAAATTTTCAATATAGTTCAATAGGATATAAAAAAATAAATATCGAATTTATCGTAAATTAATGGCTTTGTATTAGAGGTAATATTGTGAATAAATCAACTAAATTGATACTTTTTTCGTCCTTAATCCGCTTCTTAGAAGCGTCCTTTAGCTTGTCTCAGGTTCATAGGATTTCCTCTTATGACTTTAAGTCACACTAAGAGAATTATGGAATTTACTATGAAAAATTATCTTACGAACATCTCCTTGCGCGAGCTGTTCTCTCACTTTTTGCTGGTCGGATTCGCCCTGCTTTTATTCAGTGGCAATTTATTCGCAGGAAGCGCGAATCTCGCCTGGAACGCAAGCACATCATCCAATATAGGGGGTTACAAAGTATCTTATGGTCAAAGCAGCGGCAGCTACTCATCAACTATTGATGTAGGCAACAAGACCACATATTCGGTGCCAAATCTACAAGAGGGTACCAAGTACTATTTCGCTGTAAAGGCCTATGATTCGGCCAAAACCGTTGAAAGTGCTTACTCCAACGAGACCAATTTTACCGTACCCACTACGGCAAGCGCATTAACGGCGGATTTCACAGCGAGTAAAACCAGCGGTGTCGCAAGTCTGTCAGTAGATTTCACGCCTGTCACCACGGGGACAATTACGAGTTGGAAGTGGGATTTTCCGGGTTCTCAAACGCCTTCTGTGACGAACACAACGGCTAAAGTTACCACGGCGACCTATCCAACCGCAGGGTCGTACAGTGTAAGTCTGACAGTAACCGGCACCAGCGGAAGCGTCACCAAGACCTATCCGAACCTGATTACCGTAACAGCTCCGACTACATCATCTACAACGACACCTACGACTACGACTCCAACTACGTCTACAACTCCATCTACGACCAGTACCAGTAGTAATGGCTTGGTGGCGGCCTATGGTTTCGAGGATGCCAATGGCACGACAGTTGCCGATGCTTCGGGCAAGGGTAATAACGGTACGATTAATGGGGCAGTCGGCATCGCTACCGGTCATTCCGGGAAAGCGCTGAAGTTTAATGGCTCCAGCAATTGGGTCACTGTCAATGACAGCGCCTCACTGGATCTTACAACCGGAATGACGCTCGAAGCTTGGGTGTACCCGTTATCACAGTCGAATGGCGGCAACACAGTCATTTTAAAAGAAGCGTCCGGGGCTGAAGTTTATGCTCTTTATTCCGAAGAGGACGCCAATCTGCCTGTTTCTTATATCAATAATGGCAGTTACCGCGATGTCACCGGCCCTAACCGTTTGCCGGCAAACACTTGGACCCACCTTGTAGCAACCTATGATGGATCATATCAGCGGCTTTATGTGAATGGCGTACAGGTTGCACAGAAAGCGCAGAGTGGCCAGATTCAACAATCCAGCGGCGTCTTGCGTATCGGTGGAAATAGTGTTTGGGGCGAATATTTCGATGGCTATATCGATGAGGTGCGGATCTACAATCGAGCCTTAACCGCAACGGAAGTCACCACCAACATGACAACCCCGGTTAGCGCTGCCGGCACGCCACTGCAATTTATCATGGGCGACACCAATAAAGAGCCATGGGTCGATTATCAACCCATGGGCAGAGCGCAAGCGCATCAGGTAACGGCAACGAAATCCGGTTCAATAACCGAAGTACAGGTTTATCTGGACGCCAGCGCAACCACCGCAAAGAAATTGGTTGCCGGCATCTATACGAACAGCTACGGTCATGCCAAAACCCTAATCGCTCAAGGTACGCTGAGCACGCTTAAGCCTGGAGCTTGGAACGCAGTAACAATTCCGGCGGCGGCTGTAACCTCCGGTCAAAAGTACTGGATTGCAATACTGGGCGCGGATGGGCAAATCGGCTTCCTTGATCGGGTAGGCTCGGGAACAGGACTGATGGAAAAAAGTTCCTCCCCTACGTTGACAAGCTTGCCAGCCAGCTGGACTGCTTCGAGTTATGACTATAAAACCAATGCGTCCATGTCAGTCTATGGGAATGGACGTTAACACGACCATACCACTGAACGCTTAAACGGCACACCGACGGAAATAGCATTGCCTTGAGCAAAGCCGGAATCCGTCGACTGCTCCAGTCTGCCTACATTGACTGCGAAGCGTTTCATTAGAAATTTAACAAGTCATGACAAGAGTCAGCCGAAATATAAGTAGCTGTGGAAGAATATCCGTCGAATCCAAGATGATTTCTTCAATGCATAACTTATAAAGCCAAAAGCCAATATTTCGGACGGGCATTGGATGCCCAACCATTTCTACTTAAAAAGTTTTACGAGAAAATCATGAAAATTCACCACATTAAAAGAAAATTTATTTTCTTAAGCCTTCTTCTTGGGGCATCTCAAGCTTCTTTTGCTGCTTGTAATCAAACTCTTAGCCCAGGCGCCAACGTGGCTTCAGCTGTATCGAATGCTGCCTCTGGCACAACGATTTGTTTGAACTCGGGCAGTTATGGAAGCGTAAGCCTCAACAACATTATCAAAACTAGCGATGTTATCGTTCAGTCGGTTTCTGGTAGAACCGCTTCCCTCTCGCTCACAGTAGGGAACGGCTCTAATCATCTTAAATTCCAGAATTTGACAATATCAGGAATGAGTATTTCCGGTAGCTCCACCAAAAATATCACTGTGGCTGGAAGCACATTTACATCAAAAGCTCATATTGATACGGTCAATTTTAATAACAATAATATTTTAATAGATGGCAACACGTTTGATGCGATTAATGCCAATGGAGGTTATGAGGGACGACTCCAGATCTCATGGGGCGGCGGTCCTGGTAGTGTTCCTGCCGGTGTCACTGTAACGAACAACCACTTCGGTAATGGGGGTTGTTCTGACGGAATACAGATAGGTTCTTATGGCGTTGTAGTTGGTCCAGGCAATGTTTTCGAAGGTATTCAGCAGGGAAGCTGTAATGAGCATGTTGATTCCATCCAACTATACGGTCAATCTCATACGACGATAACCGGAAATTTCTTTAGGAATAACAGCGTCTTCATTATGGCCCCTGATGGCGGCAATACTGAAATTGTGACTAATAATGTTTTCGCCGGAAGTGGTGGACAAAATGCCATTCAATTTGGCAGTCACAAGGGAGACACGTTTGTCCATAATACAGTTATAGGCACATCTGCAAATATGGATGCCAAATCAGGAAGCACATCAAGCTCAGATGCTACAATCAAAGATAATATTATGATTAATGCCAGCTATAATCTAAATTGCACTAGCTGTACGGTTACACACAACCTGTTTAATCAAAGCGGCAACGCCAAAGGTACGGATAATATTATCGGCACACCAACATTTGCCGCTGGTACCAGTCCCAGCACAATGAGCGGATATCTATTAACATCAAGTTCCGTAGGCTATAAAGCCGCTACTGACGGAAAGGACATGGGTATCGGCTCCTCCGGAACCAGCGCTAGCACGACTCCCACTTTGACTCAACTTTCCGCGCCTAGCAATTTGCGAGTCAACTAAGGGAAATACACATCGTCATGACACTTACCTACATAGCGCCAGACAGATATAAATCCGCATATTAAGAGCTTAAGGCGATTTGTTATGGCTTCCGAAAGAATAAGTACATACGAGAATAATTGACCAGAGCAAAATCCCGCTCCTTTCTCTGCAAAGATGCGAGTTGGCGAACTTTCATCCATTTCATTGAAAGGAGCGGGATACAGGTTAAGAGTATCTTTAATGGCCGACTAAAACCGGACTTTTTTTAAGCCGCATTTCTATAAAATCCCCGTTTAAAGTTCAACGGGGATAATTCATAGCCAGTAAGCATCTATCATCAGCGCACCCTCACTGCTATGTTTCAGCCCATCTGGACTCATGATAAGCCTAATCCCGTCCCATAGTATGCACCATAAAAGATTTCGTTAGCCCGAATACTCGTTCCGGAACAATCGTCCCATCCGGAAATAAATTATGTAATTCAACTGCATTCACATTACGAACACGGGTAGCCAACTCAAGTGCCAGATCGGCCTTTAGAACTCTTTTGTAGCGCCCCACAGGAAACCTTTGAAAGCACCAAGCTTGTACAGACGATGGAAGCCAGTGGAAAAATGGCACCAGTGTACGCCAATCCAAAAAAAAGCGTTGATTAGGCGTCTGAACGAAATACTGGCACCCTACCCGCCGAATCTCACTGGCCATCTGCTGCTGCTGCTTCCAACCACCCACATGTCCGAGAACTGAGTTTGAGAACACGACATCAAACGACTGACTTTCAAAGTCTGAGAGATCACAGGCATCTCCTACCAAGACCTTAATACCTTCTAATGGCTCTTGCTCGAACACATTAACGAGTGTTAGCGAAAAACCTTCAGGGATACGGCCTTGCCAGAAGTCTACTGTCCCGCCAACATCGAGTAATGTCGCTGGAGTTGGAACACGCCCGATTAACTTGAGAAACAACTTCATTCGTTGATCACGGAATCTCTCGCTTATATATTGGAAATTCTCTAGCGTTTTGCCACGCGTAAAGCTAAAGAAAGAAGCTATGTTTTCTTTTATTTTCATGATCAATACCTTATTCGCGGCGCATTTAGCGCAAGTTAGAATCATGCAGGAACCTTAAACACTTTAACCTCTATCTAATTTACAGCATGAGAAGCTCATCATAGCGAAAGCTATGTTCGGTTTCGTGAGCTTTTCATTTCGTGCATTCATAAAACGCCCCTTCTCTTATCGTACGATTATAATTCCGCCTGACAGGGAAAGATTATTTGCATTTTGCATCCGTATACGCAGAAATAGTCTCGCGGTAAACTTGCAATAACTTCGCGCCGGCCTTGTTCCAAGTGATATCCGGAACTTGGCGAAGACCTGCCGAACGAAGTTTCTGCAACAGCCCCCGATTCTCATGAATAAGGGTGATGTGCTGACTTAAGGAGTCGACATCGCCAACCTGGTGTACAAGAGCATTATCCATATGCCGACAAAGATCAGTACAGGCATCGGAAACAAGTGGCACACATCCGCTACCCATGGCTTCTGTACAGACGAGACCGAATCCTTCCTCAATACTTGGCAGGACCAGAATATCACTCTGGCGCATCAGCTCTGGTATATCGTTTCGATGGCCCAGCACATGGACGCTCGGGTGGGACAGCATCGGAGCCAGTTTTTTCTCATAAGCGGGCAGAAACTCTCCGGCGATCAGGAATTTGCCTTCCTTACAGGCAGGAGACTTTAACCATGCCTCTAAAGCAAAGTGCAGACCTTTTCGCACTGCACAGACACCGACAAACAGCATGTTTAATCCGGGCTTGTTTTCCGGCGATTGCTCGCCCGGAAAGTAAGTTGTTTCATCAAATCCATAAATGTGACGAGCAAGCTGCTCGGAACTATGTCCTCGATCGAGAAAGGTCTGCACAACAAATTCCGATGGGCACAAGAGGCGATAAGCGCGCTGAAACTCCGCTTCTTCAACACCAAGAACAGCCTCATTGTATGCATGTTCATGATCCGGAGGAAGAGCTACCCCCAAGCGCTCACACTCCTGCTGAACGACCTCATAGGCAAACCGAGTATGCGCGTTAGGCCTTTCAAGCACCGTGGGAATCCCTAGTCTTTCAGCAGTTTCGAGAGTACGTAAAGCCCCTTGCGACCACGTATGGATAATGTCGATCTGGTCGGCCAGCTTCTCAATTCTGCGGGAAACAATGTAATCATGCAGAGCAAATGCTCGCATGCTGCCAATCAATCTATATGGAATACGTATCCTTCCTCTAGCGAGAGTGGGCTGAACTCTCACACCTTCTGGCACAGGCTTATGTAGAACGCCGGGAAAAACCAGGAGCTCCGCACCAACTGCTGCAAGGCCATTGACTTGTTGCCAAGCGGTGTAACATATCCTTTCCGCTCCTAGCTTGTGAGGAAAGCTATATAAGACTCTTATGCGCTTATCTTGCCGATTCATTGTCTTTCCTTGTCTCGTTTCAAAGACATCAAGATATAAAATTTAACGATGATCTTCCGACTCTATCCACCCAAGATGCAAGATCGTCAATTCTCCTTTCTCCGATCACTCTCCGTGCAAGCACCGTCATGCTCGACCTAGCAGACTTACAGGTAAACGTAGCGCCTGTTTGATGCTTTTACGTATGGGTTTCGGCAACAGCCGCTTGAGCTCAAAATATTTAGGCTGGAGAATTTGCGGCATTAATGCTTCGTTGACGACGTATCTACGGTCAAATCCGTCGAAATCCAGGCTGGAAGCCGGAACGACTCGTTCTTCCCAATGCACCCCTGCGAGCTCAGAGCTAGAGTTAGCAAAACCGTCTCGCGTTTGACGTATGGATGCCACAGCGCCACTCCAATTTGCGAGCGCCTCGTGGCCGAATGACGTCCCCGACTCGATTGCCTGGCGTCGGCTTCGTAGTCTTTGTTCGATCTGCTCTGGAGAACGGTAAGCGTAGTGTTTTACCCATATGCGGGTTGGATAAGCCTTTGCTCGACGTAAAGATTCAGGCCACCCACCGTCTTCACGGGCCCAAACAATACCCTCTCGATGCCTGAAAAACCGAGGCTCACTCCAATGATTAATGTAGAACCGAAGCCGTTCCTGAACTGGCGTTTCAGAGTACTTTGCCGGATTCTGACGATATAGCTCCGCATCTTTATCAGTAAAATAATACGAAAAACTAGCAGTCCATACCGAGTCAAAGTTAGCAGGTATCTTGGCAAGAAAAATGCGCGGATCATCAATATAGAACTCATCCGCATCAAGCCGACACCACCAGTCGCCCGGACAACATCTTGACTGAAATGAATTGAATATGTCAGCGCGCAGACCGTCGCTGAAAGTAGTATCGTCCTGTTTGTATGGAACGATTTGGGGATGGCGTTTGGCAAGTTTATGGATGAGTTCCCAAGTACCGTCGGTACTGCCGTTATCGAAAACATAGACATAATCGCACCAATGCAATGCTGATATCATCGACTCCTCAAGGACATCAACTTCGTCTTTAACTATACAAAGACCATGTATTTTCATATCTCTCCTCCTGATTTATCTCGATAACAAGGTTCTCAAAAAGCATTTTTGCCGTAGCCGGGATAAAACCGACCGTCTGCTAAGGCATGAGTGATATCTATCACACTCCGATCGTTTGCCGAAAAATAGCGTCAACAGTAGCGCCGGCATCATCCCATGTCGTGGAGTGTATACTTGCCGCGGCTGCCCGAGATAACGCGTCGAAATCGTCCATCGTGACCAAGGCCTCAAGCTCCGATGCCAGGGCATGAGGGTTTAGCTGCGCATAGCGAACAAAGGGATTGTCCAAAACGATGCGGTTATGAACAGCATCATTGACAACAGGAATGCATCCAGCGGCAAGCATCTCATGAGGAACCAGTGATACATTCGTTAGAGATAAACTTAACCCTGCGTAACACCGATTATAAATATCGTTGAGTTGCTCAGGTGTAACACGACCGTGGTCAACAAAAGCAAACGGCAGCTTGCCCATTTTGTCTCCATAAAAATGAAGCTCGATGTCCGGGCGACGGTTAGCAAAAATTTCAAGAGCCATCAGGCCGAGCTCGAACCCGCGGCGAGCCACTTCCGGTCGAGCATAAAACGCTACACCGACACGGCGAGAATTTTCTGAAAGAGTATAATGGGAAGTATCGCACCCGAACTCGAAGTGATCGGCATCCATACAAAATTCGGTTCGGAGTTTATCCGCCAGCCACCGGCCGGCGGTAATAGCATGAAAACCCATTCGATAGGTATTTTCGGCCAGAACGCTTGGGGCACCAATGGGGTAGAACAGAGGTTCGAAGTCCTGTACGAAGTAAAAGCGCTTGCCGGCGCAACGTGCATTAAAAACCGGGTAAGCTGTTGGCCAAGATGTAGCCACCACAGCGTGTGCCTCTTTCATTCCGTCGTTTACTCTTGCTACATGACCATTGAATCCATAAGAACGACGTAGGATTGACTCGTAATAGTGATAATCGACATGGTGAATGTCATAGAAATAGACCCGGTTGACGTATCCGTGTGCTTCAAGATACCTGATGATGCGAAAAATGGTTGTATGGCCGCCTGACCCGGGGCCGGCAGGGACCATCACCCAATTAATAAATATTGGTTGTCCGGGATTGATCTTAGGGACTACCGGCTGAAACAATTGAGCTAAGTCGGCCGCCACCACATCAGCTGGATGAACCGGCATGACGACGTCCTTCGGGGTAAGCAATTGCGCCACAATTGATAACGTACGATGAATGATGCCACGGACTCCCTTGGCCCGCCAGATGCTATATAACTGACGATAAAAACGCGGAAATTGAAGCCGCGCCCGGTCGATTAAAGAACTCACAATTCACCTCTGTGAAAATAGATCAGGTCCATCATTATTATCTCGAAACAAAGTATGTCATGAAGTCAAACTCCTTGGCGTTTCCATCGCTCATACCGCAGCATGCCGTAAATCCGCCGCCCGATTGCAGGCAAAGCGAACAATTGGGTCCGTTTGCATAGAATCGGTCCGAGGTATTGCCGGCGACGAAGCCCTCCGTACTCAGGTAGAGAGGCTGCCGCAGGATAAGCTACCATGGCGAACCGCACTAACTCATCAGCACCGGTCTCTTCCACTTGATTGCGATCGTAGGCGCGACAAGCTTCCCACAGTGCTTCGCGCGCAAGAGCACGATTGGCTAAATCATTAAGACGGTCGATACCCTCTACAATATGTTGGTGGCGCTGAAAAAAGGCATCGAATGCGGCTTTACGCTGCTGTAAGTCAACGAGCTTATTTCCGTAGTTGGTGCGTAACATACTCGTCGCATGCACCCGATAGTAAGCCTGTGGTACGCCGCGCACATACGCAATGTTAGAGACTGCGGCGATCCGTAGCCACATCTCTAAGTCCCCGGCGTGTGGAAGCTCGGGACGATAGCCACCAACAGTCCTTTGTATATCGCCTCGAACCACCACCTCGGGTGATGAAATGACATTGTTGCCATCTCGACATCTGCCTTCTAACCACTCAATTCCCGACCATCTTGTATAACCGCATTCATGTCCGGTTATGGGCAGGATTTCTGCATCATTCTCAAAGTAGATCGAGCGCCCATAAACTAACCCAATGCTTTCATCGGCATCCATAATACGCGCTGCCCGACTTAGAGAACCGGGCGCCAACAAGTCATCGGCCGATAATAAAACAACATATTGGGCAACTGACCAGTCCAGCAAGCCCTCGTTATAGGTCGCAATATGCCCCTTGTTCACTTCGTGCCGACGGAACTCAACCCGGCTGTCAGAGGCTGCCAATTCGCGGCCAACCAAAACCGTGTTATCCGAAGAGGCATCATCAATCACCAGTACGCGAATGCTGACCCCAGTTTGTGACAGCACACTGTGAACACAGCCACGCAGATAATGAGCATAGTTGTAGCAAGGTATAATAACGTCGACAGTACTCATGGAATGCCTAATGAATGTTCTCGAACACAGGTATAAATCCAGCAAGATATGCTAGCGCTTGTTTTCCTCATTAACAGCTTTAGCCATCCCAGACTGCTCGGCTAATTCACAAACGGGCTGACTAATTCTTCGCTTCATGGAACGCAATTCCAGACATTTGCTATACGCTAACAGCAAATTGGGGACGGAGTATTCCCATGCCAGTGCGTTGGCTACTCGTTGCCGGCCGAATTCGCCCATTTTTTTGCATTCCTTCGGATTATTCAATAACCAGTTAACTCGCTCCGCAAACTTCAGCTCGTCATTCGGCTGCACATAAATCGCTGCATCCTGAGCCGAAAAGCGAGTTTCAACTAAGTCGAACGCCACCGTCGGTTTGCCTAATGCCATATACTCCATGAGCTTATTCATCGTCGATTTGTCATTCAACGGACTTAACGGATCCGGTTGCACACAGACATCAACCGCCGAGAGGTACTTTCGGGATTCGAGTTCGGTAAGCCGACCGGTAAACAAAACATAGGCCTCAATATCTAACTCCCTGGCTAATTCCTTGACACCAGCCAAGGCATCTCCACTTCCGATAATGATGGCCAGAAAATCGCGTCGTCCTAAGGTAAATACCATCTCGCGTATAGCCCGCAGCCAATAATCTACTCCGTCCTGCGGCCCTATAGTGCCAATGTATCCAATCAGAAAATTTGCTCGTCGAACCAGGTCAGGATCGGGTTCCAGCGGTTGGTACGCAAGAGGCGGACCATTTCGAACGACAAACACTTTGTCCGGATGCTTGCATCCCCGCTTGATGGCCACTTGCTTGTAGGATTCATTGGTAACGATAACTGCATCAGCCGCTGCATACGAAAGCCGCTCTGTTAAACACAAAATTTTATAGATAAGGTTTTCATGCGGCTGCTCAAAGCGAGAAAGATACGTCTCTGGCGCAAGGTCATGCTGGTCAAACACAAAACGCTTTCCAAACAATTTAAATATCACGCCAATGACACCCAGTGTATCTGGCGGATTTGCGGCATGAATGACATCAACGCCTTTGCTTACCGAGACCCATGCTGTCAGCAACAGCATCGCCAAAGTGGCATAGCCAAACTCAAAAGCATAGCTGAGTACGCCAACGCCTCCAGGGGGAGCTGGAAAGCGATAAACGCTGATGCCTTCAATTTCTTCTACCCACGGTTGAGCAACGCCTCTCGGAGCAATAACCGATACCTGGTGCCCGGCCTCAAGCAGTGCCTGCGCCTCCCTGCGCACCCGGAAATCAAAAGGATACGAGTTATTTTCGACAAGTAACAAGACTCTAACTGATGATGGCATAGTACCGTTCTCCGACTAAAGCATACTTATCAGCCCAATGCTGTACCCAACCAATCGCTCTATAAATGGGACGTAGCCGTTGTAAAGCATAAGGGCCGTTGGAATCTACGCTAAGCATGTTGCGATCATTGGCAATAACATAAGCCGTCAAGATACGACTCATAAAACCAAATTCAAGTCTGTTAAATTCCATATTAATTTCCTTTTTAGTCAAACTGAGTAAAAAATTCCAAGTTTAATTTGTTGCGCAATAAATATTGATAGGAGTCCGATAATAACCAACGGCAAAAATAATATTATTGGTTCGCCCGTGTTCGAATTATCAGTTTAGTTGTGGGCTAGCTATTTAATGACGGGCTAAAATCAAATGATTTTAAATCGTTAATATTTTTAAGCACTTACCAAATCGTCCAAGCAACAATAACTCAACGCTTTGTGCTATTACACCTGAAACACAGCAATTAATATATCGGTGCAAATACCTAGCATTAACAGATTGTAAAAATCGTTTGGCGCAGAATAAATCCGCTCATCCTTCGGCAAAGCCTTTAGTCCTGAGCGTAGCAGAACGAACGAATTTGCTTTGGCCCGTCAAGATGGAATTGACCGAGCACGATTACTCAATCACCTCGTACAATGCTGACTACGCACTACATCACCAATAAACGATCTCTCGCCTCAGTCAATAATCGACGTAAAATAAGCGACGCTCCTGTCGGCTTGAGGTTTGCCTTAGCGCAAGGAGACGGCGGCGCCGACTCGCGCTCAATGAAAATTTTAGAGCCTATTTCCTCCGGCAGAAGGAGATACTCACCCGGTATAATTTTGCGTGTAAATCCATCGGCAGAGGTCACTTGCCACGTGTAATTATCAATTGCATACGGACTTTCAATTAGGGTTTCTGTTGCCTCTTCTGGAAGCTCAAAGGCGATGTTGCTGCCCAGCGGTTTTACCCTGCATGTTGTTCCTTTTAATTGCCATTGATAATTAAGCCGGCTCATGTCAGTCATGCTTGACCAGAACACGTTCCCCAAGCCATTGATGAATCGAGCGTATTCATCGAATACTTCTCCTCCATCTTTTAAATCCTGATGATGCCCTCTAAGTATCATCGGTTGACCAAGATAGGCGGCGATAAGCAATGAATTCTTGACGTTCCCGGTTAATCCCCATCTCGGCAGGACTGGACAACCTTGGATGAGCTCAGCAGGACAAAAACCCAGAGTTTTTGTCCATGCTTTATCTTGATTGTGGGCTCGCAAGGATCCTGTCGAAATGCAAGCCGACTCAAACCCACACTTTGAAAGCTCAGCCAACATTTCATCCGAGCAAGCTCCATGCGGCGGCACCATCACCCGGCAAACACGAATATTCGTCTTCCGCTCCAGACGATTGATGCGCCGAATTGCCTGTTGCAGTAAGCCCTTCCGCGTTGCTTCTGAATAATTCAACGCCAGTTCCTGTTTCGCATGGTCATTACCGTGAATCAATAATGAGAGCCATCGCGCATTCGTTCGAAAAATGTCCGCGGTTGCCGCATGTGTGAACCATGTATCGAGTGGAATAGTGGCAAAAGAGACATGGTAGTTCTCTTTTTGTGCATGAGTAATAAGCTCACGATAATCAACAAAGCCATATCGCGGCCAATGCAGGTTAGGATCATCTATGATGAAACTCGCCCGTAAGGGTGCATCTTGATAAGCCGTGCTTGCCGTAATTTCACGAACGAACTGCAACAACACAAGCATCGGCATAAAGCATTCGCCATTAAATGCATCATTGAAATTTTCATCAGCGGAGATATGCGGCAAAGGTAAAGCTGACCTGAAATGTTTTATTCCGTCAATTTTGGACATTGCCCAAATCGGCCCCCACTGGCTGGTCGCGAGAAACTTTTCATTGGATCGGACTGAAAGAACAGCCTCGGCCTGTGCCAGCTTTGTTCTGACCGTACGGCCTCGAAACGGAAACGGCACGTCCGGATCATCAGCAAATGTCACTTCCGTCTCAATTTGCTGAGGTTTTCTCTCTGGGTTAGTACGTAGCGGTAAGCTTATGCTGGGGGCTCGGGTCGCGTCTTTATTGGCTCTGTCATCGAGGACAATTGCCCCATGCGCGTTAATCTCGCTTTGTTCGCCGAAAATAAATTTTACCGGCAGTAACTGCTCCAGGATGGAAAATAATTCCGTTTCTTGCGGGAATTTAAAATGCTGAGAAATCCCGATGTGATAAAGTTTTGTCATTTGAAAATACCTCTCTGAAGAACTCTTCCAGGCTGCTTTGAGTCAGCAATTCCGATTAACCGGCTGGTTCAATTTATTGAGTAGAAAAACCACGAAAAACATAGCGACTGCATGGAGCAATGGCGGTTTCCACATTTCTGTGGGAAGTGCAGAAGCCGTTGCCGAGTGCATTAAGTTTTTTAACGTTTTACTTCGTGAACTTCGTGTTCTTCGCGGCTAAATTTCTGTAATGAGAATTGCCGGCTTTGAGTATCCGGTTCCGGCATAGCAATTCATTAGATTCCCTTGCCGGTCAACAGCCAGCGCAAGCATACAAAGTCTTCCTTAAACTTGTGTTTACTATCCATGGAGCGTCCCATGCCCAGACTTTGCTTCACGGCACGAGTCAGCAATCGAGATCCGTGATGCGCTCCTATGAGCAGGTAGCAGACAATCTGACCGGCAATCCCGTGATGTTTTCGCCAGTATTTCAATGTGGCGCGCAATATTTCAATGCTGTAATGGAATGGTGCGTTTGATGTACTGGCGCCGCCAAAATGCGTCGCCGTAGCTTCAGGGACAAACATTACTCTCCATCCGGAATCCCGAAAACGTTTACACCAATCGATATCTTCAGCATAGAAAAAGAACTGTTCATCCATACCCCCAACCTCGTCCACGGCCTTTTTTCTTGCCACACAAAAACAACCGCTCAATACTTCCGCTTCCATGCACTGAGTATAGTTCCGGTGCGGTACCTCAAAACCCGAAAACATCTGCCAGTCCGGAAAAATCCGGTCTAGCGCCAGCACCCTGCACACAGTATTCCAAACCGTCGGCTCCTTACGGCACGTCCGTTGCAAATTACCGTCTCCTCCGATAACCCGGGGACCAACCAGACCGACGTCATCATGCTGATCAAGAAACGCAGCAAGTGTTTCCAGACAGCCGGGATGAATGATCACGTCCGAATTCACTAATGCGAACAGGGATCCCTTGGCACACTTCATAGCCAGATTGTTTGCCCGTGCAAAACCCAGGTTTTCTCCGGTACGAATTAAAGTGACGCGTGGGAACTCTTTCTCGACCATTTCCGGCGAGCCGTCCTTGGAAGCATTATCAACCACAATCACCTCTTGCACGCGGGACATTCCCGTTTGAAGAATGGAATTCAGGCAATCCCGCAAATAATCTCGGGCATTCCAACTAACTATAATGATAGAAATTGATTTCATGTTTGAGTTATCTCCCGACAGGTTCAGTAAAAAGGGAATCATGTATTTCGTACTGGGCTTGGGATTGGGCCGGCAGCGCTATCCGAAGAGAAGCCCGGATATGAAAATGCTTGATCATAGGGCCGAACGCCTTGGCAATAAATTTTTGCAGAGAGATTGCCAAGGCGGTTGAGGTTCCAAAAGAAGGAAATCAGCTGTTGTCTGATTTTTCGTTTTTTTCATCCTAACCTCGCCACATAGCGTGATTTTCTAATGCGACCGATTGATTGTTTGGCCGCCACTTCTTCAACAGGCTTCGCAACTTGAACCGCGCCTATACAGGCCAGAACGAGGTAAAAGAAAATAACGGATTGGTCGAAGAGAGAAATCGAAAAGAAGTTCCACACATGCCCAAACAAAACCGCTCCTAATAGCCAGACAAGAAATCTATATTCCATCGATGCACTTTCACTCTCTCGCAACGTCCTTCCCACTATGCTAAATGCGGCTACCAGAACCATGATAAAAAGAAACATCAATGGAATTCCCCCCATTACACCCATTGCCAGCAAGTGATTCGTAATGTCAGCATGCGCAGCGTTTGCGGATATGCCAGTTGGCATCCAGTGTCGTGTGTAATCTGTACCCGCGGCCCACCATTCATCCAAATGCTCGATAGATGACTGAATCAGCCTTGCCCGGTACCAACCGGTGCTGCCTCCGGAAAGGTCGATCCGTGCCATCAGAAAGTACACGGGATCTTTCATAACCACATCCAAAGCGATAACTGCCGCCAATGCCAGTCGGCGAATCATGGATAAATGTTTACGCATCTTCCAAAGAGCTAATCCGAATAGAATGAAAAGGAGCATCATGATCGGCCCGCTTGAAGTGCTGGCAAAAATGATTCCCCCTCCGGCAAACAAACCCTCCAATGCACGTGTACGGTGGCTTTTCCACAGATACAGAGCCATTGGCAAGCATGTAGCCCCCACAACTCCAGCCAAGATTGGATGATCAAAAGGTCCTGCTGCACGATAATGTCCTTCGCGCAAACTAGGTACTTCATCAATTCCTCCTAAAAGCACGCCAAACAAATTCTTCCCGATAGCTTTCTCCAACAGCATCAGCGCTGCGATTGGCACTAAGACGATACATAACGCGCTGAAAATGCGCCGTATGTCATCAGAATCCTGAATCCAGATGCGAAGCAAAAAGTAGGAACCCAGCTCACTCCAAACCATTCCCGCTCGAAACACCCAAGCATCGGATGTATGAAAGACGCTGCTAATAATCAAAAAGAGAGCCCAGAGAATCATGAGCACGTCTATGCGATTTAGGCCGCCTACAATCCGTTCACCTTTGGACAGTACTCGCAAAACCCCAACAGCTACCAATATACGCACGACAGTAAAATGCGCCGGCCCAACTTCCAACACTTGACCCCGCGTCATATATATAGTGCCTATCAAAAAAGGAATTGCCGCCAATCTCCTCGGCAAAGTGAGGAGATACGCACTGGCGGCTAATGTGAATATCAATCCTATAGGGTTCAATTTGCACGCTCAAACTGACGGTGATAAATCAATAAATTGTTGATGCCAAAGTGCCAGCACAAGCAGGCTGAAAACCTCTTTGGAGTAACCTTTACCTTGCTGGTGCGTATTTAGCAGGTTGGTAACCGCCTTTTTACAAAAGTACGCATCCGAACCTGCATTGCTTGCCAATATCGTGTCAAATACAAAGTCTTTCATGTCCTTACGCATCCAGTCATCGTAGGGAACCGGGAAGCCTGTCTTTTTCCGGTTCAGAATTTCTTCGGGAACGGTTTTAACCAAAGCCGCCTTTAGGATGCGTTTCAGCTGCTTGCCGCTTACCTTATAATGGGCCGGTAACGAAGCTGCAAATTCAAGAACCCTATAATCGAGGAGAGGAACCCGAAGCTCAACCGACGCAGCCATCGTCATTTTATCGGCTTTGACTAACAGGTCGTCCGGTAGCCAGGTCTTGGTGTCCACATATAACATGCTGTTTAACAAGGATTGGCCGTTCATCTGCTCGAACAATTTGTGTGTCGGCCTCGCCTGTGGCTGAATTCCAAGAAGTGCCGCAAATTCGCTGTTATAAAGCTCAGGCTTAAGCTGGTTGAAAGGTGTATAGGGCGTTGCCGTGCGGCTCAAATAGTATTCCGCAAGCGTTGGATCGACTAGATTGGCATAGTTTCCAATTCGCTTAAAGCCTGCATGCCCCAGTGCTTGAAACCCTAAGCTCAGAAGCCCTTTAGCCGGCCCAAAGGCCGATTTCAATTTCTCAAGTATGAGAAGATTACGGTAAGTCTGATAACCACCAAAGGCCTCATCCCCTCCCTCACCTGACAACAACACTTTGACTGAAGACTGCCTTGCCAACTGCGCCACAAAATAGAGAGCTATGGCAGGAGGTTCACAGACCGGCTCTTCCATGTGCAGGACATACTTGGGAAGAAAGTCGCGAAAGTCATTGGCGGACATTGAAATTTCATGATGAATCGTGCCGAACTTTTGCGAAGCCAATTTGGCGTAAGGCCGCTCATCCTGAAACCCCGCGCCGCTAAAGCCCATAGTAAACGTGTGCAATGGCCTATCCGCGTGCTGAACCGCATAACTGAGTATGCCTGTTGAATCCACGCCACCGCTTAACAGTACTCCCACCGGCACATCGCTGATCATATGATCCTTCACGGTGCGGCTAAGCAATTTTTGCAGGCTACCGACGGCTTCATCAAAGCTGGGCGGGGATGACGGTACTTCAAAGTGCAAATCCCAATACTGCTTTACCGACACATGTCCGTCTTGTACGGTGAGATAATGTCCTGGCTCCAGTTTAAAGATGCCTTCGAATAATGTTTCATTACCGGCCAGATAATAATAAGTAAGAAATCTGTCTATGGCTTGCGGGTTGACCTGGCGATCGATGTCCGGATCGACGAGGAGAGATTTAATTTCAGAGCCAAAAAGTAGCGACTTGCCGGTATTGGCATAGTACAGCGGTTTTACGCCAACACGATCGCGAGCCAAAAGCAGCCGCTGTTGGCGCTCATCCCAAAGAGCAAAGGCAAACATGCCCCGTAGTCGAGTTACGCACTGCTCGCCCATCTCTTCATATAAATGGACAATGACTTCAGTATCCGTTGAGGACTTGAATTGGTGACCTTTTCCTTCAAGCTCGGTCCGCAGCTCATGGAAGTTGTAAATCTCTCCATTGTAAACCACCCACACCGTGCCATCTTCGTTGGACATAGGTTGACTGCCGGTATCGAGATCGATAATGCTCAAGCGTCGATGCCCCAAGCCAACCGGGCCTGATAAAAACTCCCCATGCCCGTCAGGCCCTCGATGCTCAATCACATCCATCATCCGCCGGATGAGATCCTGGCCCACAGGATTTTGCCGATTAAAATTCAGTTTTCCACAAATTCCGCACATTAACTTACCTTATCAAAGTTCAGGCCGACGACAGTCATTCTGAGTTGAACATAATTATTGAGCCGGCTTCATATTCGATACCATGGTCATTGAATGGAACCAACCCGATGCTATTTCCTTGGAGCTCCAGTTACCGGCAATAATGAAACCAATACCAACCGCTGCCGTTGACGTTAGACAAAAAACCATTGTTAAGGCTGTCCGTATATACAGGGCTGACGTAGAAGGAAGCGAATCTGCTGCTGCCGGAGGTAGCGGATCGCTTCATCGTCCTGTACCTGGGGTATCCCTTTCAGATAGCCTGTGCAAAAGCCCGCCAACAACGCTATCGACTCAAGCAAGAACGGTCTGCGCAGGGCTCGCTTCACACATTTGGCCAACATAAAAATCGGGTGATAACCCGTAATATAGTTAGCTCGTCCGTTTTTGAACCGGTCGCGCCAAAAGCCATCCGCTCCACCGGTGGGCTTGTGCTGAACCAATTTCAGATCGGCAAAAGTTCGTGTCGTCCAGCCGTGCAGATTGGCCTTGACCTCGTCTATGGTGTCCCAGCCCGAGGCTTTGACTAACGGGTTGATTTTTTCCCAACAGGCGCGGCGGTATATTTTGGTGGCCCCTCTAACATGAAATTGAGGGTCTCCCACAGAATCTACTTTCAACTGCCCATTTTCCAATTGACAGATGGTCCCTCCGCCAATTCCCAATTCCTTTTCGGCATCAAAAATTTTGAAGCACTGTTCGAAATAATCAGGAGAAAACGACAGATCGCCGTCCAGTTTGACGATGAAATCCCAATCGTCATCGTTCAGTACCGAGTAAGCCGCATAGAAAGCCTCCATCACCCCGCCGCCGGCAGCCCGGAACCCCCGGTTTTTTCTGTGAATCACCTTTATCCAGCTGATCTGAGCAGCGCGGCTGTCCAGTATTTCACCGGTGCCATCGACTGAACCATCATCCACAATTAGCCATTGGGATGGCAGAATAGTCTGACAAGACACAGCTTCAAGCGTTTTTTCTATATAAAGCGCCTCATCTCGTACCGGCGTAATAATTATGTATTTATGTCGATTATTCATTCGCTAACACTCCTGTGAATATTTTTAAGGATAACTGAAACGGCCAATCTCCTGACTCTGCATGAACCTCATTGCTTCGGGCCGCCATGTCTAACCCGCCTCGGTTACATACCCATACTGATAGGTCGGCAACGGCTGTCTTGACTTGTTCAGAACCAATCCAAGCAGGTTTGTCTGTTCCAGAAGGAACATGGAATGCTGAAGCTCTTCGGAAGAGTTTTTCCCATCCTCTACGACCAGTAACGCCGCATCGGCATAGGGCATCAATACCATTGCATCGTCTGCTGCAAAAAGCGGTGGAAGATCGAAAATAATGATCCGGGATTGGTAGCGCGATTTAATCTCGTTAATCAGATTGACCATCTGCCTGGATGAAATCAATTCCGAAGAATTATTGTTGGAATGGTTCCCAGGCAGTACAACCAAGCGCTCAATGCCGGGATTGATTAAAGTATCTTCTAAAGAAATATCCATTTTCAAGCAATCGACCAACCCGAATTCCCACTCAAGGCCCAGGCATTTGCCTACTCTCGGGCATCTGAGATCAGCATCAACGAGCAGAACGCTTTGATTCCCCTCCATCGCTATGGCAATCGCCAAATTTACGGATATGAAAGTTTTTCCGGCTCCTGGCGTCGCGCTCGTTATAGCAAAGCTGTTCCAGTTATTATCCCGCAGTTGCTTAAGGACATTGGTCCTGAGCACACGAAACAAATCAGCCCGCGGATCGTTGTTAAGTCCCATAATGACCCGGTTATTTTGCAGCGCATCCTTATCAATAATGGCCGTTTGAGTCTTCGTGTACCGTATCGAGTCGAGCGGATGTTCATTAACATTTTTAGTCATTAACTTATCTCCAGGACAGACGCTAACGTAAGGAAAATAAATACCATGGCCAACAGTGTGAGAGCTGCGCCAGACCAAACTACGGTTTGCTTTATTCGTCTCTGCTTAACAAGGCGTTCTTCTAACTCAGACGGGGACTCGATGTAGGGAACTATGACTAACGGCATAAGTCCTGTGACCGCACTAACTGCCCGGTATCCCCTAATTCCTGAATCAAGGAATTCCATCAAAAAAGCGACACCCAAACCGGCAATGATTCCTCCAAAAAAGCCGCCGACAGCCACTTTTGTCCTGATCGCTTTTTCCGGATGTAAAGGAATCACAGGTTGCTCGATGATAGAAAATGTTTGTCCTTGCTGCTCCTCTTCCAAGGTTTGGAGCAGTTTGGCATCCTGCCATTTATCTTTGAGCTGAGTGTATTTCCTCATGATGTTATCCCGCTCCCTTATTAAATCCGTGTAGGCCATTTCAACCTGAGGAGCCTGCAAGAGCGTAGTATGCATTTTTTCAAGCTTCCCTTTTAGATACTCCTGCTTCTGAATCAATGCCTGAAGTTCCGATTGGCTGCTTCTATACTGTGTCTCTACACTCAGATAAGCCGGATTAGTAGTATGCGTAACCACCATCGCCTCAGGCTCTTGTTGGGAGCGCGCCGACGTGCTTTTCAACTGCTGTTCCAGCCTATCGATTTGTTTTTTGCGTTTGACTATATCCGGATGATTATTGGCGTATGTTTCTTCCAATGATTTAAGATCGCGCTTGGCTTCTGCCAACTGTTTGCTAACGTCATCATCGACCGATTGCCCTTCAAAAGCCGGGTCCAAAGCTTTTATTTCGCGCTTTAGACGAAGTAGCGATGGATGCGTCGGGGAATAAATACTTGAATATTGGAGGTATTTCGCCCTCAAGACGCTTAAAGAGTTCGCCCCGCTCTGAGGTGCTTTGTTATCAAACTGGACGGGCAATTCTTGTTGCGACCTTGCCAGCTCCGCCGCTAAAAAAACAATTCTTTCCTTCGTGGTGCGTATTTGGCCGTCGGTGTCTTTCAGTTCGTTCTCTGCACGATCTATCGCTGCCAGGTTGCCTTCAACCTGCTCAGGCAAAATAAAATTATATTGCTCCTTGTATCTGGCAATCTTACCGTCAATTTCCTGAAGCTCTTTGTTCAACTTTTCGGATTCCTCCATCAGAAAATCGGTGGCTTTAATAGCGCGCTGGGTCCGGGCCTTATCATTTTGCTCAATAAATAGCGTAGCTAGCTTACCGGCAATCTCTTGTGCCTTGGTTGCTTCGTTGTGATTAAATGAAATATCGAAAGCGATATCAGCTATTCCGGAATTTGCCTTAGGGATTACAGAAGAGGTAACCAACTTAATTTCAGTATTTTTCTTGAACAAATCCGCTAATTGATATTTTGGATAGGCGCCATTGATGTTTTCATAAAGGCCAGTCGATTCAATAATCGAAAGCACATTATTGGTCGTCATGACTCGCTGATAAATGGATTGGATTTGCTCATCAGCATATTGTGTCGATTCAGACAGCTTGGTTGGAATTGCCGCCTCAATCAATATCGTTGCCGTTGAACGATAAATTTTCGGTAGATTATAGGCAACGATCACGGATGCTATGCTGACAAGCAACCAAGTAATTACAATGTAATACTTGCGCCGTTTTAGCAGGTCGATGTAATCGGCTAGTGTTTTAGTATTCTGTTCCATAACTTTCTAAAATGGGCATACTATTCATTTCTATACTCAGGTGTAAGGCCTCATGAAGCGCCTTTACCACGTAATCTTGCTGCTCAAAACTCATTTGAGGATACAACGGCAAAATCATGGTGCGATCCTGAGCTTCTTGGCTGTACTTAAGGCACTGACATGATTCAGTAGTACAGGCACCGCCCCCTGCTCTACCGGCGCATAGCCAGGTATTAGCCGGGTACGAGTCCTCCCGATGCGAACACATCACCCCTCTTCGGGTTGCCACACCGGCATCCAGCATGGACTGCATAACCTGCCGCTGATCTGACCCGGTCGGCAGCCGAACGCAAAAGCTTTGCCAGGTACTGCGCGCCCACTCCGGCTCTTCCGGCAAGCCCAGTCCCGGCGTTTCTGCTAGCAGCGTTTTGTAGCGGGAAGCTAACTCCCGACGCTTGTCGACAATCTCCGGCAAACGCTTTAGTTGCTCCCTGCCGACCGCCGCCTGGATATCAGTCATACGGAAGTTGTGGCCGACGATAGGATAAGACTCGAAAATCACTTGGCTTGAACCATGCCGAACGGTATCGGGAACACTCATGCCGTGCTGCCGCAACAGCCTGAACTTCGCGTCCCATTCCTCATTCGCTGTAGTGATCATTCCGCCGTCGCCGGTGCTGATCACTTTGCGCGGATGGAACGAAAAGCAGGCAATATCGCCTTGCGGTTTGCCGATCTTTTGCCATTGTCCCTGCCAAAAAATTTCACTGCCGATGGCGCAAGCGGCGTCCTCCACGACGGGAATTGAATGGCGATGCGCTATTTCAGTGATTGCCGCAAGATTGCAGGGCATTCCTATCTGATGTACGCATAAAATGGCTCGAGTACGATCTGTCACTGCGCTTTCAATCAGGGTGGGATCGATATTGAAGGTAATCGGGTCGATGTCGACGAATACCGGCATAGCGCCACAGTAGCGGATCACGTTGGCGGTAGCGATAAAGGAGTGGCTGACGGTTATCACTTCATCGCCCGGCTGCACGCCTAGCGCCAGCAGCGCCAAATGCAAGGCTGTGGTACAACTGGATACTGCGCAGGCATACGGCGCGCCAACGTATTCTGCAAACTCCTTCTCGAACGCGGCCACTTCCGGACCCTGACTGGTCCAGCCGCTCAGGATAACGCGCCGCGCCGCCTCCGCCTCATTCTCGCCCATCATAGGTTTAGTAATCGGAATCATAACGCCACCTCCATCTCGCTTGCGTGTTGCACCTCCGCCGCTTTGCTCGCCTGCCACCAGTCGACTAGCCGGGAAAGCCCGTCTTCCAAATCAACTTGCGCCTTGAATCCGAGCAGTTGTTCAGCCTTAGTGGTATCGGCCAAGCGCCGGGATACAGGGTTCACTGACCGCTCGGGCCCATACTCCGGTTGCAGATCGGAGCCCATCACCTTAAGAAGAGCGGCTGCCAAGTCATTAAGGCTGGTCTCGGTACCGCTGGCGATATTGAAAACATCATCGGTCAGTTCCGACTGTAAGGCCAAAATATTGGATCGGGCAACGTCTTCGATGTACACGAAATCCATGGTTTGAGTTCCATCCCCCAGGATTAGTGGCGGCTGCCCGGCAGCGATGCGTTCCATCCAGCGGATTAGCACCTCGGTGTATTTGCCATGGATATCCATGCGCGGACCATAGACATTAAAATAGCGCAACGCTACGTAAGGCAGACCGTACATATCGTTCCAAGAGCGCAGCAGTCCTTCCAGCATAATTTTGCTGGCACCGTACCAAGTGCGGTTGTTGTAAGGGTTATGATCCTCGCTGGTAGGAAAAGTATCGGCCAGACCGTAGATCGATGCAGAAGATGCCGCCACGACCTTTTTTACGCCTGCTGCCTGTGCGGCCTCCACGACATTGAAACTGCCGTCGCACATGACGCCCATCGCCTCGCGTGGATTAGCCGCACAGGCGGTGATGCGAAGGGTCGCCATATGAATCACCGCATCCATGTCCCGCATAGCGCTATGAACGGCCTTAGGGTCGCGAATATCTTCCTGAATCAGCGTCACGCGAGGATCATTCAAGGCAGCCTCAACATTGGCCAAAGTGCCTCGGCTTAAATCATCGAGAATGATAATGTTTGCTGGTGAATGATCCCGCAGTAACAAATCTATGGTGGTGGAGCCGACCAGACCGCAGCCGCCTGTAACCAGTATGTTTGAGTTTTTAATATCCATCTAAAATTTACCTCTCTCTATTGACGTCTTAGCTTCATTTTCAAATTTAATAACTGATGTTACGCAGTTAGCCGAATGTTGATCTCTCCGGTAGGGTACGCATCGCATACCGTTTTCAACGTTTTCCGCTGGATCCGAATCCCAAAAAAGGTACGCGATGCGTACCCTACGTTGCTTGAGTCATAATTTGTGTTTTCCGGAATCACTCTCACCCGTGCTCTGCTATCCGCTAGCTAAACTTTTTCCCAATCTCGTGCGCAGGATTACCCACAACCCGGTTATCGGCCGCAACGTTACTGATAACGTTGCTACCGAGACCAATCAAAGCTCCACTACCGACAAGCAAACCATTCATGACGCTTGAACCGCTGCCGATGTAACAGTTTTCTTCGACAACCGTGTTGCCGGCAATGGTCACGTTGGAACCGATGAGGCCCCAATCACCTACCACCACGTCATGATGGATCACCGTATTCGGCAAAATGCAGGTGTGCGAACCGATGCGTGCATTGCTCGTAATCACTACGCCCGCCATAATCAATACATTGCAGCCGATCGATGCAAGAGGAGAAACCCTGGCCGTTGGATGAATTACCTTGGCAAACCGTTCTTCTGCAATACCCAGACCTTGAATAGTTTCTTTTCGAGACCGATAGGAATTGGGGCTGCCCGGAATCGCTAAGACACGTGCATCGGAAAATCGTGCGAAAGCCTCTCTGTCCATTACCGGATAGCCGTTCGGATCTGTCCCTTGCTTCTCGAGTGTATCGTCCACAAAACCGATAAGCCGAAAAGCGCTTCCGATGCAATCCAATGCCTCGATACCGTTGCCGTTGTAGGGAAAAATCAACAGTGGCTCAGCCTCTTGCATGTCTTCGTCTCCTGCTAAGCGGGCTCAACCGCATCCTGGTCCGCGAGCAAGGTGACGGCCTCGCAGACTTCTTGGCACTGCGCACGGCTTAACTCAGCGAACATGGGCAGGGAAAGCACTTCGTTGGCCGCCTGCTCTGAATGGGGAAAATCGCCTTTGCTATAGCCCAAATCGGCATAGGCCGGCAGAAGATGCACAGGAATTGGATAATGGATGCCGGTCTGAATGCCTTGAGCTTGCAACACCTGCTGCCATTCACTTCGCTGCTGGGTACGGATCGCATAGACGTGATAGACATGCCGGGCATAGGGCATTGCCTCCGGCGTTTGTACGCCACTGCCGGCCAACAGCTCGTCATAGTGTGCGGCCGCAGCTCTCCGGGCTTCGGTCCATTTTTCCAGATGCCGCAACTTGACCCTGAGAACCGCTCCTTGAATACCCTCCAACCGGAAGTTGTAGCCTTTGAGTACGTGGTGATATTTCTGCTCGGCTCCCCAATCGCGAAGCATGCGGATGGTACGGGTATATTCGGCGTTACTGGTAACTACCATGCCGCCCTCGCCGTAAGCGCCGAGATTCTTGCCGGGATAAAAGCTGAAACAGCCCATGTCGCCCAAGCTACCCACGCGCTTGCCCTTGTATTCCGCACCATGAGCTTGAGCCGCATCTTCGATTACGACCAAACCATGACGCTTGGCAATTTCCAGGATGGGATCCATGTCCGCCGGCTGGCCGTACAAATGCACCGGCAGGATAGCTTTGGTTCGTTCGGTGATTGCGCCTTCGATTGCATTGACATCGATCGTGAAAGTACGGGGGTTGATGTCGACAAATACGGGCGTAGCGCCGGTATAGTAAATGGCCGCTACGGTTGCCACAAAGGTAAAGGGCACGGTAATCACCTCGTCGCCGGGGCCAACGCCGGCCGCGAGCAAGGCCAAATGCAGAGCGCTGGTTCCGGTGTTCACGCCAATCCCGTATTGGGCCTGGCAATAGGTGGCAAATTCTTCCTCAAACGCTGCCACTTCGCTTCCCAAGGTAAACTGACAGGATTCCAATACGCCTTGAATGGCGGTATTCACCTCATCCTTAATTCCTGCATACTGCGCTTTAAGATCTACAAACGGTATCATGCTACTCTCCTGCCTTGGAACATAGTCGTTCCATTAATATCAACGGATCGGCCGTGTTCGTTCATCGAGCGGGTCGCCGCTTCGATCAACTCCACCACCCGCAGACCCAAAGCACCGTCGGTCAACGGCTTCTTGCCGTTTACAATACAATCGACAAAATGCTCGCCCTCGATGCGTAAAGCCTCTGAAGAATCCAGCTGCGGCGCCCACATATCGCCTGTGCGATAGCCGACCCGCATTTCATAAATCTTCTGCGGATCATCGGTAAAACTGACGCCCTTGTCGTAAATCTTGATCTTTTCACTCGGCTCCAAGTCATCGTAGATGATCATTTTCTTGCTGCCGCCGATCAGAATCTGACGCAATTTTACCGGCGCCAGCCAACTTACATTGACATGAGCAATCATTCCTGATTCGTAGAACAGAGAAATATACGCCACGTTTTCCGGCGTGTTGGGAAAGTGGTTGGTACCGACGGCAGACACCGCTATCGGCTGTTCTCCCATCAGATAGTCGAGGATCGAAAAGTCATGCACTGCCAAATCGGCGATAACGTTGGCGTCACGCTGAAACAAGCCGAGATTGATTCGAGTGGAATCGTAGTAGTGAATATGACCAATGTCTCCGGCCTTTACCAAATCCGCCATTCTGCGCACCGCACCCGTGTAGATGAAGGTATGGTCGACGATCAGTACGAGTTTGCGTTTCTCAGCTTCATTAACCAGCTTCCGTGCCTGATCGGAGGTTTCCGTCAATGGTTTTTCCAGCCATAAATGCTTGCCGGCCTTGAGAGCCGCCATGCCCAGATCGAAATGGCTATTGACCGGAGTTGCTATCGCGATAGCATCGATAGCTTTGTCCTCAAGCAGATCTTGGAAACGCGTTGTGGTCTTTATGCCGGGAAAGCGCTTCTGAACAAGTTCGAGTTTTTTCGGATCGAGATCAGCTACACAGGCAACTGCAATCCCCGGGGTCTCGGCGAAATTCCTCACCAAATTGGGCCCCCAGTAACCATATCCAATAACACCTATCTTAATCATGTAATTCTCCTTAATATGGAATGAAACTTCTGTATTGCTAAAAACCGGTCACTTTGCCTAGCAACAGTTGACCGCCGAAGATTAGGCAATTCCGGCAACCTCCGGCATAAAAGTCCGTTTTGGTCGAGCTGATGCGAAACCTCCATTGCAGTTAACGAGCTAGGCAAGACTCGTCACGTTATCGCCCGCCGCTTCATGGATGCGGGCATCGCCGACAACTCGGGCAGGTACGCCGGCGACAATGGCATAATCGGCCACATCGCGGGTAACCACAGCGCCGGCTCCAATCAAAGCCCCTTCGCCGATAGTAATGCCGCACAAAATGGTTGCGTTGCTGCCGATAGAGGCTCGGGCCTTGACATGGGTTTTGATAACTTGCCAATCCGCCTCAGTTTGCAACTCGCCGTCCGGGTTAACGGCTCTTGGATAAATATCGTTGGTGAACATGACGCCATGGCCTATGAAGACCCCGTCCTCGATATCAACGCCTTCGCAAATAAAGGTATGGCTGGATATTTTGCAGCGGGCACCGACCGATACGCCTTTTTGTATCTCAACGAATGTGCCGATTTTTGAGCCTTCTCCAATATTGCAACCGTAGAGATTCACAAGCTGGGGATGGTATATGGCAACCCCTTCGCCTAAAATTACATTTTCTTTAATCATTCGTTTTTCCTCTAAGTTGCTATGATTCGCAGCGTCTTTTTGCAAATCGTCTGTTGTTAAAACTTAAGCTATAAATAGGTAACCCGTAATCCCACCCAGTCGAGCGAAAAGTCGCGGTTAGTGTTTGAGGCTACATTGATGATGCGCACGCGGAAGTCGGTATTAGACAAGTTACTCGCTACCCAGGCGCGGGCCCAAGTATCGGCAGCACCGCCCAGGATGTAAGTGGCCTCAGCTGTGGTAAGCGTCGCCGTAGTCTTGGCCGCCGTCCATGTTGTGCCGCCATCCCAGGAAAGCTGTACACACATCCTCGGGTTACCGCCAGTGCCATCAACCCGTGCGTCCAGACGAACTTCAATACCTGCGATGGCTGCGCCGCTCGGCAAATTGACTCCGTAGTTGTAATAGACATGTTTATCCTTGCCGCTACTGGTACATGAGGTGCCTGTGCCGGTACCGCTGTTCGTATCCACTGCGAATAGACCGTCATTAACGTAAGCATTGGTTGGAGCTGTCTGGAAGCCATTGCCGTCGCCATTACTGGTGCTCAAGAGAGTGTTCGTGACCGGCGTATTGGCACTAGGCGACAAAAAAGCAGTGTTACCGATCGTGGTAAAGGACCAAGTGAGGTTCGCAGCCAAGGCATTGCCCGCCACATCCTTGACCCGCGGATCGGATCCGCCACCTTTGACGATAGCGGTATAAATTCCCAAAGGCGCCAGCGGGGCATTCGGCGTCAACGTTGCGGTACGGCTGGTCCCGTTATAGCTGACCACTGACGGCACAAGAGTATTAACCGCATCCCGCAATTCGAAGGTTGATGTGGTGATGGTCGCCGGATCCATTGCCTCGCTAAAGGTTGCCGTAACGGTTGCACCCGTCGCAACCCCGGTTGCATTGGAGGCTGGGCTTTGATCCGTCACCGTGGGCGGTGCCGTATCAGCCTGTGTAGTAGCATTCGCAATAGCCGAGTAGGCACTCAAATTACCCGCCGCATCGGCTGCCCGCACTCGATACTGGTAAGTGGTTCCCGGAATGAGCCCCGAATCCCCGAAGCTTGTGGTAGTCGGCGCCGCAATCTGAGCGAAATTGGAACATCCGGCTCCCTGGCAGCGTTCCACCCGGTAGCCGGTCACGCCAATGTTGTCGGACGAAGCGCTCCAGGCCAGGTTGATCTGTGTGGTGCTAACGGCTGTCGCCGTTAAATCGGCTGGCACAGACGGCAGTACTGTATCCGACGAGCCAGAACCCACATTTACCGTAATTCCTGCTGCCGGCGTTTCCAAGTTGATGCTGTCGTCCACAGCCCGGCTCTTGATGTTCACCGTTGTGGACGTGCCCGGTGCCGTCCAGTTGTAGGTCCAAGTGCTGCGGCCTGTTGCCGGATGCCAGGTCGCCCCTCCGTCGACGGAAACCTCGACACCGCCGACCCTGCCGCCTACGGCATCAGTTGCAGTGCCGCTGATAACCACGTTGCTACCCAACGCAATCGATGAATTATTTGCGGGTGAAGTGATCGTAGAGGCGGGTGCGGTTATATCGTTTGAAGCCGTGGCCGCCGTCAATCCAGCCTGTAATGTCGCAGGTTGAACATTCATGTCGGCGAACAAGTTGACGGTAGCCTGTTGCATCGAAGAATTCGTAGGCGTAGCCGTACGATCATGATTGCTATCCAATCCCCAAGCCCACTGAACTGTACCTGCACCGAACACTAAAGCTCCGCTATTAGCCCGGTACATTGTTAGCGAATGGATTGCCGTTCCTGAACCATAATTTGAACCGTAATCCAAAAGAACAGGCGCCCCAGTTACGGTGGTTGTTGACAAATGCACCAGCCCCCCCGGACGGAAACCGTTGTCAAGATCTTCATCCCATTCATAACCCAATGTGCCATTGGGAAGCGTTGCAGTGGTTCCAGCCGTTAAATTGGCAATGCCGGTATTCCGCCAGAACCGCATTTTACCGTCCGCTTCAGGAACTCGGATGCTGGTTGTAGCGCCGTCATTCACCGTAAAAATGGTTCCTGGCAGTGAGTTTTCCGGTCTTCCTCCATCTGCGGGCGGGCTAAAGCGCGGATCACGCCAAGTGCCTGTCCAAACAGCCGGTAATGGATCGATTTTGGCGTTAGCATGGGTTTCCTTGTAACAAACCAAAGTTCGATAAGCATCAGTACCCAGGCTGCCGTTGGCATTGGTGATATTGTTTTCCCAGCGGGTTTTCCAGAATATTTCGTTGCCGCTGAAGAAAGCCAAGTTAACGGGATTAACCTGATTTACAAGCAAGTTATCACGCGCTTTTTCGACATTTTCCCGTTGTTGCTTGGACCAATATTCATCGTGTCCTATGGATAGGAAAAGTTTATGGTTTTTGAGTAGGTCCCCAAATCGATCCGTATCTACGCCGGTGATATAACTGACGTTATAACCATTGGCTTCCAGCCAGCGCACCATAGGATATTCGGCGTTAAATACCCAGTCCTGTCCGCCGTCGACTGCACGTGTATTGAACGGCCGGTTGTAGCTCACCTTGTAAGCACGTCCGGCTGGCGACCCTGTGTAAAGGCTGTTGCCGCCATAGCTGTTATAAGCCTGCCAGGTGGTATCCGAAGTCTGGAACACGATCTCGGATGTGCTCGCATCGTCGCGCACGATAAATACGATATGGCTCGCGCCTGTATTGGCGCCATCTTCACGCACAACTTTCGCAAAATAGATACCCGAAACGGCATCGGTGGGCACCGTCCAAGAGGCCGATTCCACCCAATTACCGCAATCGATCAATCCGGTCGCAGTATTGTTTAAACAGTTTGGCTGATTTTGAGGCAAGGCCGCAGAAGGCTCTACTGTCGCAACTTTGCGGGCGCCATTGCCGGCGTAATAACCCATGCGATAGATATCCAGCCGGTAATTGGTAGATGGCGTGTTAATTTTAAATCTTGCAGTTTGTCCGCGATTAACACTGATGTCTGTAGCAAAGCCTTGAATACTGGTATCGCCCGCTCCACTGATATCCCACTCGCTCGAAGGATTACCGATTTTGCTATTCTCGCACACGATCAGATTGCCTCCGGTCGAACAAGGATCAACGCCGGTGGTAAACGACCAGCTAACATCGGACGCGAGCGCATTAGCCGGAACTGCAAGGTCCTTGACACCATTGGCCCCGCCCTTCACCGTGGCGGTGTAAGACGTGGATGCTGCCAACGAATTGGTGGGCGTCAGCGTCGCCGTACGGGTAGCTGAGTTATAAGCCACTGTCGCAGGTACTAAGGTATTACTCGGACCCCGCAGCTCGAAAGTCGTGGTGTTGACGGTCGTTCCGTCAACCGCTTCGCTAAAAGTCGCGGTTAGGGCACTTGCTGGAATGACTCCGGTGGCGCCGTTTGCCGGCGAAGTCGAGGTGACCGTCGGCGCTGTCGTATCCGGACCGGTATCGGTTGAGAACAGCACATCGACCCAGTAGTTGCTCGATTGATAAGTGTTGACAGGGAAACCGCCGGCACCATACAGGTACACGCCATTGCCGCCACTCTCAGTGTTATTGAATGCATACAGCGATCCGCTGCTTACACCACTTGTAAAATAGTTACTGTTAGCCGAATATCGACCAACCGGAGCCAAATACGATGCTATATAAGTCGTATTGGCGGTAATCGCTACCGGTGAGGTAAAGCTCACCTGTTGCCAACCGGATGCCGTCTCGTTCTGGAACTGGGCGCTTGCGAGCAACTGCCCGGTACTGGTCCACAGCTTGCCGACATGATTACCGGTATTGGCGCTGCCTTTGTAAAAGCGAACACCGCAGATAAAGCCGTTCACACTGGATCTGAACTTCACGCCGAGTTCGACCGAAGAAGTATCCCCGTCCGAAACAATGGAAGGTGTCGGGTTTGTTGGCCAGATCGAGGTGACACCTGAACAAGCTTGCGTCCCGGCCGGTGCAATCGTGAAGGACCATGTGATGTTGGCAGCCAGGGCATTGCCGGCCACATCCTTGACGCGCGGATCGGTTGCACCACCTTTGACAGTGGCCGTGTAAGTCGCACCGGCCGTAAGCGCAGTCCCTGGAGTTAAAGTCGCGGTGCGATTGGTTGCGTTGTAGCTGACCGTCGCCGCCACCAAGGCATTAGCCGCGTTGCGCAACTCGAAAGTCGAGGTGTTGACGGTCGCCGCATCCAGCGCTTCGTTGAAAGTCGCCGAGACGGTTGCGGTCGCCGCGACCCCGGTTGCGCCGACTGCCGGACTTTGAGCCGTCACTGTCGGCGGCGTCGTATCGGTTCCGGAACCGGTACCGGTGGCGAACACAACGTCCACCCAATAGTTCGTGGCATTAAAACTGTTCGTGGGGAAACCACCGCCGGCACCATACACATACACGCCGTTAGCACCGCTCACACCGCTTCTCAGCAAGTGCACCGGCGGAGCATCGACACCCGATGTACTGAATTCCGGGCTATTGGTGGCGGCGTAATTGCCGTTGGGCGCATAGTACGAGGCGATGTATACGGTGCCTGCTGTAACTGCCACCGGTGTGGCAAAGTTTACTTGCTGCCAACCGGATGCAGTCTCGTTCTGGAACTGGGCACTTGCGAGTAACTGCCCGGTACTGGTCCAGAGATGTCCGACATGGGCACCGGTATTAGTGCTGCCTTTGTAAAACCGGACGCCGGTGATCGTGCCGCTGAGGTCGACAGTGAATTTAACACCCAATTCCACGGGATTCGGATCATTCACAGCCGGAATGCTTGGGACGGTTGAACTGTTCCACGCAGCGCAAGGAGAAGACGCACACGGCTGGGCTTCTGTCGTAAAGGACCATGTAACGTTGGCGGCCAGGGCATTGCCGGCCACATCCTTGACACCGGTCAGAACCGCGGCGGTATAAGTCGTTGAAGCCGCCAGCGCGGCGTTGGGCGTCAATTTTGCAGAGCGCGTCCCCGCATCATAGCTGACCGTGGCAGACACGGGCGGGGTGCTTCCGGCCTGCAATTGGAAGTTAGACGCGGTGACCGTCGCGGGATCGATCGCTTCGTTAAAAGTAGCCGTGATCGTAGCCAGTTGAGCTATACCGGTAGCGTTATTTGCCGGCGCTGTTGAAGTCACCGTTGGAGACGTTGTATCAACCCCATAAGTAGCGGTATAAGCCCCCGCCGCCGCTGGGAAAAAGGCGTACTGAATACCTTTGATGGTATCGGTCGTATACGCAACGGCACCATTTGGCCCAGCGAGGCTAATAAGAACACCGCTGGCCGCGTTTACCGGCAGCATGGCTTGCAGCCCGTTTGCCCCTGCGCCTACAGAGACGGTGAAACTCAGGCTATTGTTGTTCCACGCCAGCGATCCGAACGATGAGCTGTTGCGGCCGTCCAGCCAGTCCAGCATCTGCTTGCTGGAAATAATAGGCACGCTACGGGCCAGAGCCGAATTGACTGTAGCGGTCGCTTCGGGAATTTGGGGCACATCGGTATGGGCATTAATAGTATAGGCTCCATAATAACCTTCCGCCCCGAGCGCTCTGTCTAATAGCGTATTAATGGTAAATGGATAAGTCTGCCCGGACTCGTCGGTCATCTGGCTGGCGGCATGGTAGACATCGATCATGGAACCGTCCAGGTTGACAAAACGCATCGGCATGCCGGAACCCGTGAAAAATCCCGGACGATCCTGTACCCAACCCGGAGGCCAGAAGTAGTAACTGGTATCCAAACGGATTCCGTTTTCTAGCTGTACGATCGCGCCGGTAACCCAGTCACTCCAGACGATACAATGGTGCCGCTGAGTGATGGGTGCAGGAATGCTCGAATACTTGGCTCTGAAATCAGCAATTTGCTGGGTATATGCAGTTCTGAGAGATGCGGGAGTAAAATCTCCACAATCCGTAGTGAGATGCAGCCCCACTTCAAAACCATCCGTCGTATAGGCAGCGGCTTGTGCATTGGTCATTGGAGTACTCGGGTACATATATGAAGTACCCCGTACGCATTCCCAGTCAGCCACCGAACAACCTGCGGGGCTCATCGATTTAAACTGGTCAAAGCGGCCTTGCGTGCCATTATTGCCGTGATCGTCCCCAGTCATAATGACGACTGCTTTCTTGCCGCGCGGAAAATACCAGAAACGGGGTAATGGCTTCTTGTCACGGCTCATCTCGATAATCAGGTTGGCAAGCAGCCTCTGCTGCTCATCCGCCTGAGGAATCGCGATCTTGGCAAGATCAACCCAGTCAGCCTGAGGATCGCTTGAAGCATTACCGAAGAACTTGTCATCGGAACGGATTGGGGCCAATCCGTCGCGTTCCTGCGCAGCCCAGGCAGGGTTGCCTTGCCGGGTATAAACGATGGAGGTTGCAAGGTCATAAGTAAACGCTGCGGCTTGGCCACCGTTGTTACCGACGCTTCGTAGAGTGACGGCAGGATTGGCGGTCGCTGTTGTTGCGTTCGTGTAAAGTGTCGCAAGACTAGAAGCTCCGGCAAGCGTATAGCGATCAGCAACACCATGAAACTGGATGGTCTGGTTCACGATACCGTTGCCCGGCGCCTGCGATGTATCTACTTGCAGATACCCATTTGAAAGCGTGGTTCCGATGGCATTAACGCCCAACAAACCGTCAAGCTCTGTGCTTGGGTGCATGGCGATTAAGTTACCGCCTTCATTGACCCAATTGGTGAATAGGGTTACTTGGGAGGGTGTCAATGTCATCTGTCCCAAAATCACCACGTCGTAATTAGCTAAATTGGTCGCGTTAATGGTCGAAATATCGGCCATGGCAAATTCATTGAAACCTTCGGTCCGTAGAATCTCTGCGTAATATTTGCCAAAAGAGTCGGATGTGGTGGTTATGACCAGGATTGGCCCTCCCGGAGGGGCAGGAATAGCGGCCTCAGCTGCCGGGATTAACCAATTCAAAACCCGATTGAAGATATCCCCTGCCGCATTTGTAACAACCGATTCAGCTGCATGTATCGATTGGGTGGGAATTGTTTCAGAATTATTGGACTGTGGTTGTACAGTGATATTGATAGTCTGTTTGGTTTGACCTTTATTAACGTCCCACTCTTTGACCTCACCGTCTTCGCTTCCCGCAATTAAATGACCGAGCGGATTGAACCCGAGTGCATTGATGGCACTGGTCGCGCCAGTCATTTGCTTATCCAATTTACGCTGTGGAATGTTCCAAACCAATATTTGGGTGTCTTCGCCCGCACTGACCAATTCCTGGCCATTCGGACTGAATGCAACCGATCTCACGGAAGCCAGATGTCCCGTAAAGTTCTGTATTTGCTGGCCGGTCGCGGCATCCCATAAAATCACTTGGCTATCAGAGCTGCCGCTAGCCAGAAACTTGCCGTTTTTGCTAAAAGCAACCGCATTGACTTCATCCGAGTGACCGAGCAATGTTTTAACAAGCTGCCCTGTTTGTACATCCCAAAGCAGGATACGCCCGTCGGCACCTGCACTAGCCAAGTGATTTCCATCCGCACTGAAACTGACGCTGTTCACGAAGTCAGCATGGCCGGAAAGAATTTTGCTCAGTTTGCCGGCCTCGGCATCCCACAACATGATTCTCGTGTCTTCGCCGGCGCTGGCAAGGAATTTACCGTCCGGACTAGCGGCGACTGTTCTAATCGGGTGTTCATGAGCCGATAGCGTCTGAATCTTTTTGCCGCTCGCGACATCTCTTATGTGGACTTCTGTATCTCTAGCCACGCTCACCAGGCGCTTTCCATCTGCACTGAACACAACGCCGGTTACAGCAGCGCCATGATGCTCTGAAATGGCAAAACGTTCTTTCCCGCTTGAAGTCCAAAGCCTGACTTTGCCATCTCTGGACGCTCCGCCGTAGAGCGTTCCATCCGGACTAATGGCAAGCGACGAAATCCCTTTCCAATCATGTTTACTTTTTTTCTTTCCAGTGCTCTTAGTATTCTTGCTAACGTCAATCCCTCTAACAGCTTGGTCATTCCCATTGGCCAAAACCGCCCCCGCTACGGCAGACACTGCCGTATTGGTGGTTAGGCCGCCCGAAACGAACCCCAATGGATTGACACTTGTAGCGCTTAACGAGGGAACTTGGAAAAGCAACTGCTCTATCCCGGTCATTAAGTCCCATACGACGACTTGTCCGGTTTTTCCCACGCTGGCCAAGGTTTTTTGATTGGGACTGAAAATGACCTTGTCCACCCAATCCGTATGTCCTGTTAGAAGCTGTGGCAACTTCAACTTATTCGATACATCCCATAAAAAAACCGACTCGCTCTCACCTATGCTGGCCAGGGTTTTACCATCCGTGCTAAATGCCAAGCCGGTAATAGCGACACCACTCTCCGCTAGCAGGCTTACCTGTTCCATGCCGGTTTTTCGATCCCATAGTTTAATCTGAGCATCTTGGCCGCCGGTGGCGAGAGTCTTACTGTCCGGGCTAAATGCAACGGCTTTAACGCCATTTTGATGGCCGGTTAAAATATGAACTGTAGAGCCGGTTTGCGAATCCCAGAAGGTGATGCGGGCATCCTTTTCTACAGCCGCTAAGGTCTCACCGTCCGGACTAAATAGAAGCCCAATGACTGCGGAATCAACGCTGTCCGATAGGTTCACTTGTTTCAGGCCTGTTGCCTTATTCCAGAGATCAATCTGAGCATCCTGACCGCCGATAGCCAGGGTTTTACTGTCCGGGCTAAATGCAATCGCATTAACGTCGCTTTGATGACTGTTTATAACTTGGGTTATTGAACCGGATCGTGAATCCCAGAGGGTGATGCGAGCATCCTGCCCTACTGCTGCCAGGCTCTTACCGTCCGGGCTGAATGCCAGATTGGTAACAAGACCACTTTTGGGAAGAACCAGCCGAGTGTCACCGGATGCAACATCCCATAGCCGGATTGAGTTGCTGCTTATGCTAGCCAGCGTATTGCCATCCTGACTAAAAACCAAACCATTAACCGGGCTTGCTAACGGGTTCGGAAGCGTCATACGCAACTGGCCTGAGACTACGTCCCATAGCAGAATTTGGCCATCGGAATCTGTGCTGACCAGGGTGTTGCCGTCAGGACTGAATGCGGTAAGGTCGAGTCTGTCGCTAGAAAGTTTTATAGTAGAAGCGTTGAGCACTTGATCTGCACCAGCGGCTCTAACAGGCCCCGAATGCCCCATCGTTAGAATAAAGGCAATCAAAGCCAGAAAGAATAATACTGAATTTTTCAGGTATTGATGTTTCATCTTTAGTTTAATCACACGCTTGCTCCTATGCGGTTAATCATGGGAAACATGACAATCAATGTCTCGACCATTTTTCTTTAGCCGTTGAATACTTTTAGACAAACGTCCTGAGAACTATCTATTACGATGCAATCGAAATAGATAAAATTAGGTCGTGCCTAAGCCTATAGCCCAGGGGCATGACTAGCTTGAGTCGTTCTTCGCGCTACATGGCGCCTCTGCACTTAAGAACTTCCTTGAAGGTTCTCAGCAATATCTTTAAATCAAACAGTAGAGACCAGTTTTTTATGTAGCGAATATCAAGCCTCACCGAGTCGTCCCATCCGGTTTTGCTGCGTCCTTCTACCTGCCAGAGCCCGGTGATTCCGGGTTTCATATCCAGAATTCGCCTGAGATGCCACGCTTGGTATTTCTCGGCTTCGTAAGGAAGGGGGGGGCGTGGTCCAACCAGGCTCATGTCTCCCTTTAACACATTAAAAAACTGCGGTAATTCATCAATACTGGTTTTCCGAATGAATCTTCCGACCTTGGTGACCCTGGGATCTGATTTGATTTTATATAGTGGTTTTTCCGCATCGCCCTGATTGACTTTTTCATGGCGCCCGTTAATAAAGTCATGGACATAATCACGGTGCAACTGGTTATCCATATTCACATGCATGGATCGGAACTTGTAGAAGGTAAAAGGAGCACCATGCTTGCCCAAGCGGGTTTGGCTGAAGATGACAGGCCCTGGTGAAGTTACTTTAACAGCCAAGGCCGTAATTAACATGACAGGCATAAAAACAAGTACACCGATAAGCGAGCCGACAATATCAACACCTCTTTTTACTAGCGATTTAAACCATGAAGTACCCTTTGAATCCATTGGTTCCCAGATTTCGAAAGGGAAAGCATCGGGTTGAATACATCCATTTTTTGTTAGGCTTTCAAAGATATGATCAGGATAACTTGAGCTGGTAATAGAAAATTGTGGAAGCTTATCAATTAACTTTGCACAAATTTCTTTTGCTCCTGATTCGTCTGTATCCGGAAGAAGTACACATAGGGTTTTATGATTAATAACGCCACTAATGTCAGTGTCTCGTGTTTTTTTCCGTATAAGGCCTAAAATATCATCCATATTAAGCGATTTAAAACTCGTCTCTTTATCAAGTGTTAGCAATATAATTGATAACGTAGATTTAGAGCGTTGCGCTCGGAGTGTCTCAAGGTGCAGCTGCCTGAGAAAATGAAAATCACAAAACTCACTGGAACTAAATTGGTAAGCACCTGAATTATCTGTCTGGATGAAAAATGGCTCCTGCTCTACTAATACTTTATTTATTATCATTTTCAATCCTAATATCTATAATAATTAAAGTCGATGCATAATTAGATTTTTCGTCGCGAATATTGAAACAATCCTTCTTATTTGATCTAACGCACTCAATGTGATGCATTACAATGCTTATTGATGCCTATCCTTGATGATTCAGCTTCGTATTTCATTAGTTATGTGCGCACTTGCGACAACAAATAATATTTATGCGTAAATTTAATTGTAGTTAATGAGCGAATCCTAATTAATAAAATATATTATTAATTAAAAAGATTAATACAACTTATTATTTGGCAATAGGTAAGAACATAGCTACCATCGAAATTTTATTAAATAAAATGGTTCTACAAAAACAATTACAAGCATATAATAAGTCAATCTTATGACTTATTAACGGCTTCATATCATTGAGTAGTTGTTTTATATTAATTAATTTAGACCATTAAACCCTAACCCATTAACCAAAAAATGTTGAGATTGAGATTAAGATTAAATTAAGAAGGTTACTTATACAATACGTACGAAAACCTAGTATTCGAGTTTCATTTTAAAATTGTTTAATTTTAAAACTCGGCTATAAAGCCGAGCAGGATGGACATCTGTATATCGATAATAAATGAACTACGCGCAGGTTGAATATGAATACACTCGGCTTTTTCGAGCACTGTTAATGTACAGGGCACATAACGCATTTTGCCGTACTTTGTAGCTCAGATATTCAGTAGGATTGAGTTAAGTCGGGAAGCCTGGCGTATGCCAAAAGTTAAAACTCAGGTAGTTTCACTTGCCGCGCTATTGAGTCAAGCAAATCATGTGCTCCGGTTTCCGCCGACTGTGAATTCCGGCATTTTCAAGCTATAAAATTTAATGGATTAAATCGGTCTGTCCTATGTACCCAGTTGAACTGACTTTTCCCGTATGTTGGTATCGGCATCGTCTGTATAAAAATCACTCAGCCCGCAAAGCTTCCAGAGGTTCCAGCCTTGCAGCTTTCATGGCGGGAACCACTCCGGCGGCTATGCCGATCAACAATGACACCACAAAGGCCGCAACGATATAAGTCCAGGCCAGCTCCACCGGCAACGCGGGTAGTACGGCATCGAGGATTTGGACGATAGCTATGCCCAGCAATACGCCACAAAGCCCTCCCAAGGCGCTTAACGCCAAGGCTTCGCACAGAAACATCTGGAAAATGGTCCTGCGCTCTGCGCCCACTGCTCGCAGCAGACCGATTTCAGAAATACGCTCGGAAACGGCGATGGTCATGATGGTCAATATGCCGACCGAACCGACCAGCAAAGAAATACTGCCCAGTGCCGCGACCGCCAACGTCAGGATGTTCAGAATAGAATCCATGCGTTTGAGCATCTGATTTTGGGTAACAAGAGTGAAATCTTCGCTACCGTGCCGGGCAATCAAGTTTCGTTTGATCGCTTTTTCTACTTCGGCAACCCTGGCATTGCTGTTATAAAGCAGGTGAATTTCCATCAGGCTTTCCCTGTCGAACAGTTCCAGCGCCTTGGCGGCCGGGATATAGATGGTGTCGTCCATATCGAAACCGACCATCTGGCCTTTTTTTTCCATCACACCGATGACCCGGAAACGGTCGCTGCCGATCCTGATGCGCTGACCCAGCGGATTGGCCGCGCCGAACAGTTCGGTCGCCAATTTATTGCCCAGCACTGCAAAGGCGCGCGGATTGCTTTCTTCACTCGGCAAAAAACGCCCGCTGATGACTTTGATTCTCCAGATCTCCGGCACCGCTGACCCCACCCCCAACACATTGGTGCGCCGCTGTTTATCCTTGGCTTCAATGCGCACATTGCCTTGCACCAAGGGCGATGCGGCAATGATGTTTTCCACTTTGCTTAAGCTGACCGCATCGGCTAGAACCAAGGGCCTGACCGTGCTGATGGTTGCGCCGGACACGCCCAAAGTGGTGGTTTTACCGGGATGGACGCCGATCAGGTTAGTACCGAACTGAGTGAATTCGGCCAGCACAAAGCTGTGAATACCGCGGCCTATCGAAGTTAACACCACAACCGCCGCGATGCCGATAATGATTCCCAGCGCGGTCAACCAGGAGCGCAGTTTATGGCTGAGAACCGTCCGGTATGACAATGTGATCAGATCGGTGTAGCGCATGAGATTTAATTTCTAGTAGCAATTAAAGAATAACCGCAAAGAGCACGAATTTTTTAACCTATTAACTAGAGAAATTGTTTCCTTCGTGTTCTTCGTGTCCTCTGTGGTAAATAATTTTTCAGCCCGTTTTAACATATTTACCGCTTCGCCAATGCGGCGACAGGATCGAGATTAGCCGCTTTTCTGGCCGGCAATACGCCGAACAACAGGCCGGTAAACAGCGACACCAGCAATGCAGCAAGTAAAGCCCAGCCCGGCAGTTGCATCGGAAAATCCGGATACATCGCCTGCAGCACGCCAAGCGTTGCGTAGCCCAACATCACACCCAGCACGGCGCCTGCCAGCGATAACATGGCCGCTTCGCTCAAAAAAAGCCATAGCAGCTGCCGTTTGGTCGCACCCAAGGCTTTCAGCAGTCCGATTTCGGAAGTGCGTTGCGTCACACTGACCAGCATCACATTCATCACCAACACGCCGGCCACCGCCAGACTGATTCCGGCAATGCCGGCTACGGTCAGAGTCAACGCGGTCAATATCTTATCGAAAGTACTGACCACGCTGTCCTGGGTAATCAGCGTCACGTCGTCTTCTCCCTCATGCCGGGCCTTGATGATGTCCCTGATCTCATCGACCGCTTTGTACATATCCGGCTTGGACTTGGCTTCAACCAGCACCCTGAACAATGAGTGGGTGTCGAATAAAGCCTGCGCGGAAGCCACCGGGATAATCACGATTTCATCAAAATCGATGCCGACTGACTGCCCTTCCGAAGCCAGCACGCCGATCACCCGGAAGCGCCGGTCATTGATGCGCAGCCATTGCCCCAGCGCCTGTTGATTGGCAAACAGCTCGTTGCGTATGGTTTGGCCGATCACGCAAACCGACAGGGTTTTATCTATCTCGGTTTGCGGCAGGAAACTGCCCTGCGCTACGGTCAAACGTCTCACCCGTCTTAACGCGTGGGTCGAACCCAGGACATTGGTTTCGCGCTCCAGGCCCAGCGATGAAACCGGCGCGGAGCCGATGGTCAGGGGTGCGATGGCGGCAACGTGAGGACTGCGGAATAAGGCTTCGGCATCATCCAGTGTTAGGTCTCTCGGCGTTTCGCCAAACAGCGGCGGTTGCCCGCCGGTAGTTTCGGTGCGTCCCGGCAGCACGATAACCAAATTAGTACCCAACGCTTCGAACTCGTTAACCACATAACGCCGCGCGCTTTCTCCCAAGGCCGTCAGCACCGAAACCGAAGCGATACCGATGCTCATCGCCAGAATAATTAATGCTGCACGCAAACGCTGGGTGCTGATGGCGACTAAGGATTGGGTTAGTGTGTCTTTAATAAACATGAGCTCAGCAATTCTATACGCGCAGATTTAATTAATTCACCACGAAGACACGAAGCTTTTATTTTCGCTTTTCTTCGTGCTCTTCGTGTCGCCTAAAGGCGCCTACTTTTGGCTTCGTGGTGCGTTTTTACTTACGTCCGCTCATCACCCTATCTGCCCATCGATAATACGGATTTTCCGCCGCGCCCGGTCGCCTACACTCTGATCGTGGGTGATAATCATCAAGGTCACGCCCTGCCGGTTGAGTCCTTCCAGCAACTCGATAATGTCCTTGCCGGATTTGCTGTCGAGATTGCCGGTCGGCTCGTCCGCCAACAAAATAGAAGGCCGCATGATCATGGCCCTGGCAATCGCGACGCGCTGCAACTGTCCGCCGGAAAGCTGATCCGGCCTGTGATCAGCCCGGTCTTGCAGACTGACCGATTCCAACGCCTCCAGCACCCGTTGCTTGCGCTCCTTAACCGCTACGCCCGCCAGTATCATCGGCATTTCAATATTTTCAGCCGCCGACAGGCGGGGGATCAAATGAAAAAACTGGAACACAAAACCGATGTTTTCGCGGCGGACCTTGGCCAGTTCATCATCGCTAAGCTGCGTGACCGGCTGATCGTTTAGCAGGTACCTCCCTGAGCTCGGTTGATCAAGCAGGGCTATCACATTTAACAAAGTCGATTTTCCAGAACCTGACGGTCCCATCACCGACGCATACTCGCCTTTTTCAATGGCAATGTTGATGTCATTCAAGGCATGGACGGTCTGTTCGCCGACCTGAAAATACCGGTGAATGTGCTCCAGGCGTATCATTTTTGTACTCGGGCATAAGCGCCTGCCGCCACGCCTTCTTTACCTACCGACAGCACAACTTTATCTCCGGCATTTAACCCAGACAGCACTTCCACGGTGTTCCAGTTGACCAGTCCCGGCGTAAAGCTGCGCTCTTCCAATAAGCCGTCTTCATGCATCACCAGAACCTTATTATTTTCCAGCACCGCTTCGGCAGGCACCCTGAGCGCTTTGGGTTTGCTGGACAGCAAAACTTCAATATCGGCGCTGTAGCCGGGCAGCAAATCCTTAATATCGTTCGGATCGGTTAACTTAACCTCGACTTCGACGGTGCGCGCCTGCTTTTCCTTTTCCAGCACATACGGCGCGATGCGGCTTACCGTGCCGGAACAGCGTTTTTCCGGAAACGCATCCAGCGACACGCAGGCGCTCATACCGGTTTTGATCTGCGGCGCATCGACTTCATCAATCGGCGCAGACACATACAAACAACTGACGTCCAGCAAGTCGACGGCCGGCAAGGTCGGTATACCGGGCGGTGACGGCGTTACGTACTCCCCTATTTCGGTATTAATTTCAGCCACGGTGCCGTCGAAAGGAGCAAGAACCAGGGTGCGTTCCACAGCGGCCTGCACGGCGTCGCGGTTGGCTTGGCTAACGGCCACGGCCTCAAGGGCGGCGTTGCAGGACGCCCGCTTGGCCCGCGCGCCGGTGGTTTTAATATCGACCTGTTCTTCGGAAATAATATGGTTGAACTTTTGCAGGCGCTGAGCACGATCCGCTTCGCGCTCAGCGCCTGCACCAAGTTGACAGGCTTGTTCAGCCGTCGCCCGATTAGACCTGATTTGAGCATCCTGCAAGGTGACCTGCGCTTTCAGATCCTTATTCCATACTTCCATCAGCAGCTGGTTTTGTTTGACGACATCACCTTCCTTGACATGCATCTCGGCAACCTGCCCGCCTGTTGCCGGCGCAAGATAGGCGCGCCGACAGGCTTTAACGGTACCGACCCGGGTATTGGACACCGTCGCTCTGACTTCGCCTTGTTCGACGGTGGCTACTTCGACTTCAACATATTCTCTCTGTTTACTAAAAAAATAAACGGCAACGATCAGCCCAATGCCGAGGATAATAAAGAGCGTTTTTTTACCCGATAAGATCATAATTAGCTGTCCAAAAAGTCCTGTCCTGTTTTCTCGATTGTAACAGGGACAAAATAGTCCCGGTTAACTATAATCCGTGGCCCGTCTGCCGGAATCAGCCACTTGCGATCCCTGTGGCAAAAATTGTCAATAAGTTACCTTAACCCGGAGATTCACTTTGAAAAGACTTTTAGCGCTGATTTTCATAAGCCTGCTGAACAGCAGCGCGTTTGCCGAAGACGCTGTTATTGAAGTGATCCCTTTAACCCATCGGCCTGCGTTCGAGATAATGCCATTGCTCGCGCCGTTGCTTGGCAATAGCGCCCAGTTGGTCGATAACGGCTCCAACCTGCTGGTTAAAACCACGCCCGACCAGCTGGCGGAAATCAAATCTATCGTCAAGCAACTGGATGTGCGCCAGAGCAATCTGATCATCACCGTCATGCAAAGCCGGCAGTCGACCGCAGAGGAGCTTAACGCCGCGGCCGGAGTCCAACTGAATGTGCCGGTGGACGCGCCGTCAAGAGCCGGCGGCAGAATAATCGGCCATTTGTACCAAACCCAAGATAAACACGCCGATGAGAACACCCAGGCCATTCGTACGCTGGAAGGCATGCCGGCTCACATTAAAGCGGGCAATATTTATCCAGGACAATATTATTCAAACTACAGTTACTCTTCAGCCACTGAACCTGCCGAAGCGACAACCGGATTTGAAGTCATCCCCAGGCTGGCAGGAAACCAGGTCGTTCTGAGCGTATCGCCCTGGTCGGACAGGATGAATGGTCGGGGACAGATTGAGACCCGGAATGCGCAATCAACCATCAGAGTGAATCTAGGCGAATGGGTGGAGCTCGGCGGCATTGGCGAAAACACCAGCAGCGCCAACAGTGCGCTCGTTAATACGCGCCAGGTCGGCGAAAGCCGGATGCATATTTTGGTTAAGGTTGACCGGGTGGATTAGTCGATGAATGGAAAAAAACGGCTGAATCTGGCATCATAGGGCCTTGATAGACTTTGTATTCCACAAGGTTGAAACACTTCTAGATTAAGGAAAAGCAATGAGTAATCTCCCTAAATGCCCTGCATGCGGCTCAGAATTTACCTATGAAGACAGTAGCATGTACGTCTGCCCTGAATGCGCACATGAATGGTCAAAAGATGGGGCAGCCGAAGATACCAGCGATGTCCGTATCGTTAAAGATGCAAACGGCAATGTGTTACAAGACGGCGATACCGTAACTGTAATCAAGGATCTCAAAGTCAAAGGATCATCATCCGTTGTTAAAGTCGGCACTAAAGTCAAAATCCTCCGTCTGGTCGAAGGCGACCATGATATCGATTGCCGAATCGAAGGCATTGGCGCCATGAAGCTTAAATCTGAGTTTGTTAAAAAGGCCTAAAACCTTCGGCCGTTGATGAATCTATGCTGCCGAAAATCGCGTTTCAAGGCATCGGCTTGACGCTCAAAAAACTGTTTTTGAATCTGTAGCCATCAAAAGCCGTCGTTTTCCAGTTAGGGTTCTTTATGAAACCCTAACCGGTCATAGCCTTTAAGCTTGTCGTAAAGGCAGCTTGCTATAGAAACAAGCTAAACGGTTCAACCGTCACGCTATCCCCCGCCCGCACGCCACTACACTCCTCCGACAACACGATATAGCATCCGCTCTGACTCATGGAACTGAGAATATGTGAGCCTTGATGACCCGCTGAGGCGACAAAGAATTCGCCATGCTCATCCTGACTAAGAATGCCGCGCTGATATTCCCGGCGTCCGGGAGCTTTTTTAAGCGCGGAGGTACAGGTCGCGTCAAATCTTAGCGGTTTGACAAACGGCGCGCCGGAAAGTTGCCTGAGCGCCGGTGATACGATCTGCTGAAAGGTTACGACAACGGCAACCGGATTGCCGGGCAACCCGAAAAAGTAACACTCCCCTATTCTGCCAAAGGCCAGGGGTTTGCCGGGTTTTATCGCAAGTTTCCAGAAATTGACTTCCCCGCTCTTTTGCAGAACTTCTTTGACATAGTCGGCTTCACCGACTGAGGCGCCACCGGTGGTTATGACCACATCATAGTTTTGCGAAGCTTTAATAAAACTATCTTCAAGCAACTGCTTGTTGTCTGGAATGACGCCCAGATCGACAACGCTGTAGCTGGGATCTGTCAATAACCCGTCCAGCATAGCGCGATTGCTGTCGTATATTTTCCCCGGCCCCAGCGGTTGACCTAGTGCAGTTAGCTCGTCGCCGGTTGAAAAATAGGCGATTTTCAGCTGACGTTTAACGGTAACTTGATCAATACCGGCAGAAGCCAGCAGCCCCAAATCGACGGCTGTCAGCTTTTTAGGCTCGGCGATTAAACAGGCGCCTTGCTTTACATCTTCACCGATTTTCCTGATATTTTGCTGCACTCGTGTGTCGGCCGGAAAATGTATAGCTTGTCCCTGAACCTGAACCTGTACCTGTTCCTGCATGACGACGGAGTCGGCTTCTTCCGGCACCACTGCGCCGGTAAAAATCCTGACGCATTGCCCGGATTGCATCTGTCCCTGAAACGGCCGCCCGGCCCAGGAAGTTCCAGCCAAAGCCAGCGTGAATGCCTGTCCATCAACCCTGTCTCCACTTGCAAAAGCATAGCCATCCATTGCTGCGTTTCGGTCATAGGGAATGTTGATCGGTGAATAAACCGCTTCTGCCAATACTCGTCCCAAAGCATTTTTTAACGATGCCTTTTCTGTACTGTTTACTGGCTTTACAGCCGATTTAATTCTGTCCAGCGCGTCGCCAATAGACAATAACGGTCTGGATTCTTGACTGCAGGCATCAATCATGATTTTTCATAACATGGTTTCGGATAAAGACGGCGATCATATCAGGCCGGTTTAATTCCAGTTGCGGCAAATAGTCCGGCACATCCAGCGCAGCATCTGTGGCTATGGCAATAATGTCCTGGTCGTTTGGGTAAAGTAGTGGTTTTTCAAGCGAGGGCCGATGCAATTCAATTTTTGGAAATTGTTCCGTCCTGAAGCCTTCGACTAGGATCAGGTCCAGCTCGGATTGATCGAACTGCTTCAACTGATCGTCCAACCTGGGTTCTTGAGCCGGGGTAAACTCGGTGATCATCGCGCGCCGATAACGGGATACCAGCATGACCGATGAAGCGCCGGCCTTCCGCAGCCGAAAGCTGTCTTTTCCAGGCTGGTCAATTTCGAAATCATGATGACTATGCTTGATCAGGCCGATGCGTAAACCGCCTTGTTTTAAAATGGGTATCAATTCAGTCAATAATGTGGTTTTGCCGGTTCCGCTGGCGGCAACAAAACCTAAAACCGGAATTCGAGCATTCTGCATATCAACCAAATTATTAGATTGTTATCATAAGGGGTCATATTTTAAGGTATTATCTATTCAAATACTATGGATACGTGGCCGTGACCGTTAACGCAGCCTTGCGAAATTAACAGTCAGGTTTAGGCAAAAAGCTGGATCGAAAGCCATTACAACGGTCTTAATTCAGGAGCTAACCTTGATTCGAATTTTTCTGATTTTATTTATTATCATGCTCGCATTCTATTGGATGCGCCCATTTTTAAAAACATCACCTGAAGTATTGGCCCGTTACATTAAGGTCATACTTATATCCATTGCAGGGCTTATCGTTGTTTATTTAGCCGCAACGGGACGCTTAAACTGGCTTTTTGCTCTGGCAGGTGTGTTTATCGCCTTTATGCTTCGATTGATGCCGGTATTATTAAGGTATGCACCCTATTTGCACCGATTATGGTCGGAATTTATCGCTGCAAAACAACACACCTCGCAACACCAAAACAAAACCGGCCCATCAAAAGGCAGCATGTCTATTGAAGAAGCTTATGAAATATTAGGTTTGAAAATAGGCGCATCGGAATCTGAAATTATTGCCGCGCATCGCAAATTGATGCAGAAAATGCATCCCGACCGTGGCGGATCCGATTATCTGGCTGCAAAAATAAATCTGGCTAAAAAGATTTTGTTAAAAAAATAACCCGCTATGACCTCCACTTTTGCAAAGCTTATTTTTCTTGCCGTGCTGTCGGCTTTATTGAATGGCTGCACCTCGGTTAGCCCTGACTACGCGCCAGCCAGCACCCATTATCCTGAACCGCCAAAAGATGAGACGAAATATTATCAGGTAAAAAAAGGCGATACTTTGTACGCAATAAGCTTGATTTATGATTTGGATTATCGGCAATTAGCGCAATGGAACCGGATTGTCCCGCCCTATACGATAGAAATAGGCCAAAAAATAAGACTCTCTGAACCGAACGCAGGAAACAAGCCCACTCCTATATATGAGCATACGGATGCAGGAGCGCAAAAGAAGGCAAAACAGAACATTGCGGCCGCAACGGCAACCAATAGAATCGGCGCTCAGAAAAACACCGCTATTCCATTAAATGCTAGGCCTAATCTAAGCTACAGGCCTGTATATAAAATCCCCACGATCAACAATCCTCCTGCAAAAACCGGAAGTAGTCCACAAAAAAAATCAATTATTTCAATTGATAATGCAACCATGTTAAAGTTAAACTTTCAATGGCCTGTAAAAGGAAAGATTTTAAAATCTTTTTCTCAAGACGATAACAAAGGCATTGATATAGCGGCTGCAATGGGGCAGAACGTGAGCGCGGCTGAAGGCGGCAAAGTTGTATATAGCGGACAAGGCCTGATTGGCTACGGTAATTTGCTGATCATCAAGCACAACGATTTGTATTTAAGTGCTTATGCAAATAACAGCCAACTGCTTGTTACAGAAGGATATACCGTAGAAAAAGGCGAGGTTATTGCCAAAGTTGGGCAAGCAGGGTCAAACAAAACGTCGCTGCATTTTGAAATAAGAAAAAACGGAAAACCGGTGAACCCACTCGATCTTTTACCGGGAAAATAATAAAAACCATTTCGGCTTGGGCCGACCAACACGAGGTTATCATGAAAGCAGAATTAGTTGAGCTATTGGACGATGATGTTTGCGTATTATTTGATGACGACTTGCCTTTTGACGATGAACTCCAAACAGATACCGTTATCGCTAGTGAGGCATTGGATATTGATGAGATAATTAATATTGACTCGCGGGAAGATAAGAGCATGGATGCGACGCGAGTTTATTTGAATGAGCTGGCTCGTTCTCAATTACTGACCGCTGATCAGGAAAAAATCTACGGTTCCAGAGCTTTAAAAGGCGATGAGGCTGCCCGCAAGATAATGATCGAAAGTAATTTACGCCTGGTCGTTAAAATTTCCCGTCGTTACCTGAACCGAGGCCTACCGCTACTGGATTTGATTGAAGAAGGCAATCTTGGCTTAATGCGCGCAGTTGAAAAATTTGATCCTGAAAGAGGCTTTAGGTTTTCAACCTATGCGACTTGGTGGATCAGGCAAACGATTGAGCGGGCTATCATGAATCAGACGCGAACCATTCGTTTGCCGATTCATATCGTTAAAGAAATGAATACCTATCTTAAAGCCCAACGCCATCTGTCGCAATTACTCGATCATGAACCCAATGCCGAAGATATAGCCGGACATTTGGATATACCGGTTAATAAAGTTGAAAAAATGCTCAAACTCAATGAACGCGTTACATCCATTGATATACCGGGCGGCAAGGATTTTGACAAACCTTTAGTTGAATCGATTTCTGATGGCGAGAGCTTATCACCCGCCGAAAAAATACAGGAAGACGGCATTAGAAACAATATGGCCAAATGGATTTTTCAACTTCCTGAAAAACAACGTGAAGTGATTTGCCGTCGCTATGGACTGTGCGGTTATGAAGGCTCAACGCTTGAACAAGTTGCCCAGGAACTGGGCGTAACCAGAGAGCGTGTTAGACAAATCCAAATGGATGCCTTAAAGAGAATGAAAGAAATTCTGGAATTTAACGGCTATTCTTCCGAAGCCATTTTTAATTGATGTTGCGCTTATCACCAAAAACGACTGCATGAGCGATTGTTAAAAAGCCAATCCGCCCATGCAGTCGTGTAATATCTGCATTTACCACATCGTTACTGATTATGCAGAAACTTTTGATGAGTTATCCAGTTAAGCCGCGATAGAACTCCGTGTGCATAGCCACGTTATGTCTCAGTGAGAATGCTCGTATTATCGACATTCAACAAAGGTATTTTGCAGCGGCCAGTCCCTGTAATTAAAAACCTGGCCTTGTTCCCGGACCGTACCGCAAGCGCTGAGCGATACTTCGGCAATCACCCATTGCACGGTATTAAGCTTGCCCTCCGCCAGAATGCCGTTATCCGGAAAACCTCGATCCACAGGCGTATAAACAGCCGCCGCACCAATATTAACATCCACGGCTTCAGACCACGGCGCATTGCCTACCAGCGTGGATTGAACGACATAACACTGGTTTTCCAAAGCTCTTGCTTGGCAACCTATTTTAACGCGATGGTATCCGGCCACAGTATCAGTGCAACTGGGCACTAAAATCAGGTTCGCTCCGGCTTCAACCTGCTTTCTTGCCAACATCGGAAATTCGCTGTCATAACAGATATTAATAGCGATTTTCCCGTACTCGGTATCAAAACATCTGAGTTCCTCGCCTTTCTGAATCAGCCATTGCTCGTTTTCAAAACGGGTCATCATCAACTTTTCCTGATAATCAAACTGACCATCCGGCATAAACAGGTACGCCCGGTTCCGGTAAGCACCGGACTCCATTTGTACCGGAAATGTGCCCGGTTGGACGATACATTGGTATTTTTCAGCTAATCCGCGAAACAAATCCAGATAATCATCGTGCAATGACTGCATCGAAGCCAGTTGCTTGCTTAATGATGAATAGACTTCTTTACCGAATAGCGAGGCCAGTTCCATGCTGGCATACTCGGGAAACAGCAGTATTTTCGCGTCCTGCTCCGAGGCTTCAATAACCCAGCGTTCAGCTTTTTCTTGATACTGCTGCCAGCTTTCCAGGAAACTGATGTCGTACTGAGCGCTTGCAATTTTAATGTTCATGTTTCAACCAGAAAGTCATAGGTTTAGGCGTTTCATCAACATCGTCCAGATCTTTCCAGACATAGGTTGTGTTAAGTTCGGGATGCTTGACGTAACCGCGTTTGGTCCAGAATTGATCCAATGGCACATAGTCGGCCGGTCGTCTGGGATGATCTGCCGGACGTTCTACACAACAAAAACAAATGTATTTGAAGCCGCCCAAGTCTTGCGCATGAGCTTCCCTCTCCTCAAAAAACCGAACACCAATCCCCAGCCCGCGATAGTTCTTGTCCAACACCGATTCACTGCAATAAAAAACCTCGTCGAGATTGTAGCCATGCTCAATAAACGGCTTCTTCAACTCATCGGTTTCGTATTTCATGGGGATGGCTGTCGACGCACCAACCACTTTATCGCCATCAAATGCAATGACAATAACGCTTTCCTGGCAATCGATATAAGTCTGTAGATATTTTTTTTCATACTCGATATTCCCGTCATATAAATACGGAAACTCCCGGAACACTTGAATTCTAAGCCGGGCGAGTTCAGGGATAAATTGTTCCAGAGCGGGGCCGCTCCATCTTTCAATACGAATATTTTTAGCCATAACATTACATAAGCAAAAGAGGCGCATTTTAGCTGAATGCGGGTATTTTGCGTAACTTAAAGTCGTAAAAAATTGTGCCATCCCATACCAAAAGCTGTCCGTGTTATTAGTAAGGCAATTATGAGACAATGTAACAATGAGTTACCCGGCGATTTTTTACGCCTTTTTTAATTATCTTGTGTTGTTCATTTATGAAAATTGCTTCATTCGTTGTATTGGTTGTTTTGCTTAATGGTTTGTTGAGTTGGTCAAACAACTTACCTCAAGATGTAGGTCCGGACGTTCCATCAGGAAAACTTAACAGTCTGTCGTTCGCTCCTTATCGGGAAGATCAAGGACCGTTAGACAAAAAATTCCCTACCCCCGAACAAATTGACGAAGACTTGCATCTAATGGGCGAGAAAACCCATTCCATCCGCACTTATGCAAGCGCGGAAGGCAGCATGCCACTCATTCCGGCGCTGGCCAGAAAGCACGGCTTGACCATGATTCAAGGCGCATGGCTGGGCTCTTTAAAGATCGACAATAAAATCGAAACCGCCGAACTGATCCGTTCCGCTAACGAGAATCCCGATGTAGTCAAACGGGTTATTGTCGGCAATGAAGTATTGCTGCGCGGGGACTTAAAGCCCGAACAACTGGTCGAATACATACGAGAAGTCAAACGTTCGATCAAACAGCCGGTCTCTTATGCCGACGTCTGGTCGATGTATATGAAATATCCCGAGTTGATCAAGGAAGTAGATTTTATTACTATCCATATTTTGCCTTATTGGGAAGACGAGCCCATTACCGTTGACGAAGCGCCGGCGCATATCGAGCGCATTTTCAAGCAAGTCCAGAAAGAAGCTGACGCAATTGCTCCCGGCAAACCCATCCTGATCGGTGAATCCGGCTGGCCGGGCGAAGGTCGTCAACGTGGCTGGTCGGTGCCCAGTGTAGTCAATGAAGCAAAATTCATTCGAGCATTAATCAAAGTCGCCAATAAAAACGGCTTCGATTACAACATCGTCGAAGCCTTTAACCAATCGTGGAAAAGCGAACTTGAAGGCGTGGTCGGGGCAAACTGGGGACTTTATTCGGTTGACCGTAAAGAGGTGTTTCCTTTAACCGGCCCAGTCTACGAGAATCCCAATTGGCTTAAAAGCCTTATAGCGTCAACGGCGCTTTTTCTAGTCATCGCTGTTTATTACTGGAAACCGTTGCGGTCATTATCCTCGTCGCGTACTGCGCTCTTTTTACTATTTGCGCAACTACTCGCCTGGTTGCTAGTCAACATGGCTGAGAGCCTGTGGTATACCAGCTATAGCGATTGGCAACGTTTACAGACGCTGTTAACCGTGGGCTTGAACACCATCCTGGCCGGCTTAATATTGCATCGCGGCCATGGCCTGTTAGCCAATAATGTAGCTAACCTGAAATTCGGCGCATGGATATACACGCTCTATATCATCTTTGCCGGATATGCTATTTATAAAACCTTTGGCTTGGCGCTAAATGGACGTTATATCAGCTTTCCTTCGGTAGCCGTTTACATCCCGGTTGTAGGTATGTTCGGCTTAATGGCGATCAGGTACGTCACCGACCCATCGCGATCGCTAAAAGCCGTTGAGATTAACCGTTTGGCTGGACATCAAAGTAGCAAAGCCGATCATAATAAAATAATAGGTTACGCTTTGCTGGCCTTAGGCATGACTCTGGTCATCTGGGAAACCAAAGCTTTCGTGGTAAGCCGCGACTTTGTCCTGGCCTACCCTAACATTGGTGAAAGAATCGGCGTGGCTTTTATATTTTCAGTGACCAATTATCAGCTGATAATGTGGCTAATATGCCTGGCTGTTCTCGCGTTGCCGCTTCTGGCCAACGATAATAAAACCGGCAAACCACTAAACTAAAGAGCCATGTCCTAAGGATGGGGACGATTGCATAGATATGCTACGCCTAAAGCAACAGACGGTGCTTTAGGCGAAGTTCCTTCCAGCATCATTCATACCCTTGCAAGCAATGCCGAAGCAATAACGATGCGCCGACAAACCCTCCAAACACATTATCGTCCTCCGACTGCCTGTTTTACGGCTAGTTTCTACCCTGAGTTTTTACACCCGCAGATGAAATCTCCAAATCTCGCTGATTATAAAAGACTAGAGCTATACTTTTTTAAATAACCTGAAGTAAACTAGGGTAAATAGAATAATTACAACCTCGCAGGAAATTAGGGAAAGTATGCGCAACATTAAATTATTTGAGTCCGCTGATCACCGCTTTATTTTGCTGAACGAAAGTGAACCCGGTGAAGAAGATGGGGTACGCTCCAACCAATATTTAATCACTCATCTTAATGACGGAGTGTTGCTTGATCCGGGCGGTTTTGGAGTGATGCCGCAGGTACTGACGGAAATGTTGCGTTATGTCGGGCCGGAACAAATCAAAGCCATTTTTCTATCTCACCAAGATCCCGATATAGTCGGCGGCCTATCAACTTGGCTGGAATTGTGCCGCTCGCCGGTCTATGTTTCCAGCATCTGGATACGCTTTTTGCCCCATTACGGCTTAAAAGATATGTCACGGTTTATTGGCGTCCCCAACGAAGGCATGGACTACGAGTCTTCTCCCGGTTTTAAATTAAAAGTAGTGCCCGCGCATTTCTTGCATTCCGAAGGTCAAATTAATATTTATGACCCGATTTCCAAAATCCTGTTTACCGGCGATATCGGAGCGGCGATGCTGCCCATGGATAAAAACGAGCCGTTTGTAGACGATTTCGCCAGCCATATCCCTTACATCAAAGGGTTTCACCGCCGTTACATGTGCTCTAACAAGGCGATTCGCTGTTGGTTAGATACCATTGCCAGCCTGGACATTGCCATGATTGCGCCCCAACACGGGCCAATTTACCGGGGCGCCGCAGTACCAGACTTTCTAAATTGGCTCAAAGACCTGCAATGCGGAATCGATTTAATGCAAGCAGGCGGACTCTTTTCCCTAGAGGATTGAGCATGAATAATTTATCGCATGATGGCAAGGATGGGGGGAGTATGCCACCAATGATGAGGGTAATAGAAACGTTTCCGGAACTGCACTCGAAATCAATACTTGGAGCGGCTGCCGAATCCAGCCATCTGGAGGCTTTACGCTTTAAGGCCATCAGACAGATCGCCGAAATCATGGAGAACCAATCTCATACCCAACGCTATGCAGTGAGCTTGTCCGAGCTTAATCATAACGTCCATCAAGAGATTGTCAGTAAATTGCTGGCGGCTATGGCCACCATGGCAACCGATAATTCTTCCGCCATGATTGCCTTGATTCCTACGATTTCACAAGTTTTAGATACCTGCTCCCGGCTGGATCAAAGTCTTGATTTATTATTCCAGCAATGCAGCAAACAGTGGGCCTCTAGCGATCAGCATGTCCAACACCTGCTGATTGAGTTTAATCAGACCCTGTTGGAGCTGTCTTCTGTTTTGATTGAAAAAGACTTGCTGGAGCGTCAAAGTCGGGTGCTGGAACGGATTATCCTGTCGCACGAACATATCTCGCAATGGAAAGAATTTGTACAAGAAATTCTGGCGGATTTTTATTCTATTTTTCCGTTCAATTTTTTCTACATCGCCTTTGCAGAAGAAAATGGCTTGTCTTTGTATTTGTATTATCTGGGCCAGTGTTCGGAAGAGGTGCGCGCACAAGCGCGTGGCTTACTGAGTCAACAGATGCTTCAAAGTATTGGTTCTCCTCCGGGATCGGCAGTAGATATTGAAGAATTTCATATCCATTGCGGCGCCGAAATCAAAACAAATCACAATATTCGTATGATCAGCGTGCCTGTGCCCGATCACTCACCCAATTTAGCCGGTTTACTGGGAGTGGCTTATGCGGCTGAAAATAATTTATCGGCACAGGAAGAAAGCGTCATCCGTTCGATACTCGCCGTCATGGTCATGGTGGTAGGTTCCAGTAAAGTATTGTCGCGTACTTTGCTGGAACTTGAGTATTACTCGGTACATGATCCTCTTACCGGCCTGCATAACCGCCGCCAATTTAACGATATTCTATGCTATGAAATCGGCCGCTCCGAGCGCCATAATCATGAGTTTAGCGTACTGATGCTCGACCTGGACGACTTTAAGGACATCAATGATTCCTATGGCCACCCTACCGGCGATACGGCGCTGTGTGCAATCGCCAGTGCTCTGCTTGAACATACCCGAATGGGCGATTTATGCGCTCGTATCGGCGGGGATGAGTTTGCCATTATCCTGACCGAAACCGGCCCTGAAGGCGCGCGGGTTGTCGCTGAAAACGTAAGCCGTGCACTACGCGAAATGGCTATCACATCCGCGCAAGGCAATCGATTCCATTTGACTGTTTCCATAGGCGTGAGCAGCTATCCTGGCGATGGCTCAACCATAGACACCCTGTTGGAGGGCGTCGATATTGCCATGTACAAAGCCAAGGATATGGGCAAAGACAGCGTCTGTAGCTTTGACGCAACGGAGACGCGTGTCAGCATTCGCGAGACGCGCGATCATGCGGAAAATCTACGCGAAGCCTTAAAGGAAGGGCGTATTGTTCCCTATTACCAGTCGATTGTTGACTGCCAATCCGGCGAGCTATTTGCCTTCGAAACGCTGGCCCGGCTTAAATCCCCAACGGGAGAAGAAACGACATCGGCGGCAATGTTTATAGAAACCATCGATAAATATGGCATGGCCCGTGAACTCGACCTCGCTATGATCAATAACTCTTTTGCCGCTAAACGGGCTTGCATGGAGGCCAATCGTCCGGAAGCCAATGCGAAAATTTTTATCAACTTATCGGTACAGGAAATTCAAGGCCGTGGCATTTTAGGTTATGCCGAAGAACTCTGCCAAAAACTGGAACTCCCTCCCGAAAGTATTGTGTTTGAATTGCTGGAACGCGATGCAATTGGCGATATGACCAATATGCGCCGGTTTCTCGCCAACTTGCGTCGCAAAGGCTTTGCTTTTGCCTTGGACGATTTTGGCACGGGTTATAATTCGTTCCATTATTTGCGCGAATTGCATTTTGAGTACGTCAAAATTGATGGCGCGTTTGTGCGTAACATACTGAACTCTAAAGTAGATTACGCCCTGGTCCACAACCTGTCCCGGTTATGCCAGGACATCGACATTCTCACCGTTGCCGAATTTGTCGAAAATCAGGACATTTGGGAAGCTCTCAAAGATATGGGCATCAATTACGCCCAAGGCTATCACATCGGTATGCCGATGCCGGAAATGAAGCAGCCTTTCCGCCCTTAATTGAAGCTCTACAGGGACTCAAAAACATGAGTCTTACGGGATGGATTAATGATCCAGTAATTCTAAAGCGGCGGCAGCCTCCACCAATCCCTGCTCTGCTGCCTTATGATACAAAACAGCAGCCTGTTTGCTATTCTTTGCCACACCCACGCCATTTGCATACATATCGCCCAGATTGTATTGAGCGTGAGCATCGCCTTGTTCAGACGCTTTGCTGTACCAGGAAACGGCCAAGCTATTATCCTGCACTACACCTTGCCCTTTCGCATACATCAAACCCAGATTAAACTGCGCAATGACATCGCCCTGTTCAGCGGCTTTGTAACACCAATAAAATGCCGAGTTATAATTCTGCGCCACCCCTTTGCCAGTCGCGTACATAAAACCCAATTTAGTTTGCGCTGCCCTGTGGCCCTGTCCGGCCGCCTTAGCCAACCAGTCAACGGCCTGTTTGTCATCCTTTGTTATGCCTTGCTGATTAGCGTATATCAAACCTAGCTGAAATTGAGCTTCCGCATCCCCCTGCTCCGCCAATTGCAAATAAAGCGGTAAGGCTTTTGCAACCGAACCTTGTTTAACTAATTGCTTGGCTTTTTTTAATATTCGCTCAATATCCTGATTAGCTGATGCCGTTGCTACTGTTTTTGTTGTTAAGCCTGGCCTGTAAAAAGCCGTTACAGCCAATACAGTACCGATAAAAACGATGGCCCCCAGAACCGATTTTAGTTTTTTTGAGCTTGGAATACCGCTGAGTCGTACCTTATTGATACCGGAATGAATGCTTGTCCAAAATTCGTCAATAATTGCCTGACGGCTGACAGGGATATTCTGCGGTGGCGTTACCGGTTCAACATATGTTTTTGCAACAATCGCCATTATCCGTTGCGCTTTATGAGTTGCATGATCTCTTTCCTGCTTGTCTATCCATCGATCATGCTCGGCTCTTTTATCGGAATCCGATAAAACCGCATAAGCTCCATTGATGATTTTCATTATCCGAAGCGCTTCTTCATGCCCTCCAGCGTATTTATCCGGATGATAATTTTGACAGAGCACCTTATAGGCAGCTTTGATAACGCTTAAATGCGCATTACGCGCCACATTTAAGTTGTCATAATGGGTTTTAAATTTAGCCATGCAGTCTTAATGTAGGATATTGCGCCTGACGATCAATCAACAAGCTTTATCCCGCTTTTATCAATTGTGATTAATTGTTGCTTATATAATGCCCCGATAGCCTGTTTAAACACTTTCTTACTAACCCCGAACGCGGCATAAATGGCTTCCGGCGGGCTTTTGTCGCTGAGCATCAATACACCATTATTGGCTTTCAGCTTGGCTATTATATTATCGGTCAGTGACACTACTTTGCCGTATCCCGGCTGATGCAGACTAAGATCAATTTTACGGTCTTCCCGAATCTGCTTAATATAGCCCTCCATTTTTTGGCCTTTTCTGACGGGCCGGAATAACTCGTTTTCGTATAGCATGCCCCAATGGCTGTTGTCGATGATGGCTTTAACGCCCAAATCGCTTCTATCGGCAATAATCAGCGACACTTTTTGGCCGACTTCAAAATCGACCGATTCATCACTGAGCAATTTATCTATCTTGGTGGTCGCCGCAATGCGGTTTTTGTCATCGAGAAACACCTTAACCAGATAAGATCGTCCTACTTCCATCTCATGGTATTGTTCACTAAACGGAACCAGCAAATCTTTGGGCAGCCCCCAGTCCAGAAACGCCCCCACATAATTTAGCGACACGACTTTCAGCCACGCTATATCCCCTACCTCAGCTAACGGCTTTTTGGCGGTGGCGGCCAAGTGTCCTTCCGAGTCCACGTAAACAAAGACATCCAAGGTATCGCCGACCTGACAGTTTGCCGGCAGCTTGCTGTCCGCCAGCAACACTTTCTTTCCCGAACTGCTGTCACTGAGGTAAACGTCAGCGCCTTGTTGTTTAACTACGTTCAGCTTATTTATTTTGCCGATGTTTATCATAATTCTTTAACTGGATTGGGGTTTATAGAAGTTCGCTAAAACGATGCCTGCAGTAACTTTTAACATCGTTCGCGGTAAACATTCAACATCAACTGGTAATCAAAAACCTCACTGCATCCAGTCTTAGCTGCGCTGCCTGAATATTTTCATGCGCCAGCATAGTCATATCCTTTAACTGCTCGATTTCTTCGGCCCGGATGGTCGGATTCACTTTTTTCAGCCTGACCAAGCGCTTGATTTCATTACTTAACGATTCCAGCATGGCTTGGGTTGCCTGATCGACTAGCTGCTGCATATCGGCTTTGGCTTTTTGCTCGGCCACGCCCAAGATATTGATCAGGTGCGGCCGCTGGCTGTTCAAAAACGCAATGATCTTGTGCTTATCGAACTTAATGCCGGCTTCAACCAGATCGCGGTGATCAACGTCCGCAGTTAAATCCTTTTGGTTCTGATCAATCAACACCCGAACCGGGGTGTGAGGCAAGAACCTTCCGATTTGTAATTCGGCTGGTGCGCTGCACTCGACAATGAACAAACACTCCAACAGAAACTGCCCGGCTTTAAGATCACTATGCTTGATAACGCTGATCGCGGCGTTGCCGGTTTCACTAGACAGCACCATATCCATCGACGCGGTGACCACCGGATGTTCCCAAGTCATGAACTGCATATCTTCCCGCGCCAGGGCAATCTGCCGGTCAACGGTGAAAGTCAAACCGTCTTCAGTCAAGCCGGGGAAATGCGAAACGCGTAAATGGTCGCTGGGACGGACGATAAAGCAATCAGGCGAATGGAATTCGGTGTCCACGCCATAGCATTCAAAGACATCTTCCATATAAGGCCAGAGCACGCCTTCTTTCTCGTAGGTATTCAACTGGACAATCAGTTCATCGGCCAATTCCTTGCGGCAGGAATTCAACTCCAACAATTGATCGCGGCCGTTATGCATTTCTGCTTCAAGTTCAACACTGAGTGACCGGGTCTTGGCGATCAGCGCATCAATAGCAGCTGGGCTTCTGCTATCCAAAACATCCGCCAACTCATCGTGCAATATATCCGCAACCCGCTGGGCGGACGAACTGTTGCTGGCAAACGCGTTCAGCCCTTCATCATACCAGCGGTACAACACCTCATTATCGGTATGCTCCAGGTACGGCACATGGATCTGAATCACATGTTTCTGTCCGATACGGTCAAGACGGCCTATGCGTTGCTGCAATAAATCGGGGTTATTCGGCAAATCCATCAATATTAAATGGTGCACAAATTGAAAATTCCTGCCCTCGCTGCCGATTTCCGAACAAATCAATAACCGCGCCGCACTGTCCGGGTCGGCAAAAAAAGCAGCCGCCCGATCACGCTCGATAATGCTCATGCCTTCATGAAAAACGGCTGAGGCAATACCGGCGCGGTTTTTCAGGGTTTGCTCCAGATCAATCGCGGTTTGCGCCTGTTTGCAAATCACCAAGGCTTTATCGCCAGAGATGGTGTGTATGCCGCCAACCGGCTGGGAGCCGGTGCGGCGTTGGCCGGCCAGTTGCTTGACCATGTTCACCAGCCACAGAAAACGCGGATCTTGTTGCCAATCATCGGTATTGGGCTGACCTGCCAACGCATAGCCATAACGTTCCCGCTCAGGAAAACCCTGCACAGTTTGCCGCGAATTCCTGAATAAAATTCGCCCGGTGCCATGATGATCCAGGAGTACGGTAATCAACGCGTCGCGCGCCGCTGCCGATTTTTCAGGGTCGTTAAGATTCTTTAGTAGACCGTCGACGTTGTCATCTTTCAGCAGCGCGGTTAAATGCTGCTGCGCCTGTTCATCCAGCGCTTCATCCGCAAGCAACAATTTGGCCGCATTGGCCACCGGTTCAAATGACCGTTCTTCTTCGACGAAAGCTGCAAAACTGTAAAACCGGTCGGGATCGAGCAATCTTAATCGTGCAAAATGACTTTCTTTGCCTAATTGCTCGGGAGTCGCCGTCAATAAGATCAGGCTGGGGGAAACCCGGCCGAGTTGCTCGACAAACAGATAGTCCGGACTGGGCGCTTGCTCGTTCCATTCCAGATGATGCGCTTCGTCGACAATCACCATATCCCAACCTGCCTCTATGGCTTGCTGCCGGCGACGCGGATATTTGGAAAAAAAGCCTTGGCTGCATAGAATCAATTGTTCGCTTAAAAACGGGTTTTCGGCAACGTCATCATTCGTTTCGCCTTCAGCAACCATATCGTCTTCTGCATAAGTATCGAGACAACGCGCCTCGTCAAAAATGCTAAATCGCAGATTGAAGCGTCGGAGCATTTCCACCAGCCACTGATGCAGCAATGTTTCCGGGACGATAATCAAGACGCGGCTGCTCAAACCGTTAATCAACCGATGGTGCAAAATCAAACCGGCTTCTATGGTTTTACCCAAGCCGACCTCATCGGCCAGCATGATCCGTGGCGCCGACCGGTTGGCCGATTCATGCGCAATAAACAGCTGATGCGGAATAAGCGAAGCACGACCGCCTAATAAGCCCTTAACCGGAGACTGCTGATGCTGTTGCAGCCTGCGCCAGGTTTCATACCGCAGCAAAAACCAGGCAGTCGGATCAACTTGCCCGATAAATAACCGATCCTGAGGTTTATTAAATTGAATATGATGATTCAGTTCCACCTCATCAAGCTCGACTTCCTGTCCATCCTCATCTTTGCCCAGATAAGTTATCAAGCCGTCTTTCTCGGTTAAACCGGTAACGATCACTTTATATTCATCAATCGACTCGATAACGTCGCCTACCGAAAACCGGACGCGGGTTAATGGTGCGTTATCTTGCGCGTACATGCGCTTTTCGTCACACGCCAAGAAAAGTACTGTGACCCTCTTGTGCGCCACATCAAGAATAAGACCTAAGCCGAGTTCAGACTCGGTGTTACTAATCCAGCGTTGGCCGGGGATAAACTGTTCCATTTATTAAAATGCCATTAAGATTGGGTAAATAGTGATTCAAATACGCTAATATTATAAGCGACACGGCGGAATTATTCCGGCAATTAATCGGTAGGTATTGTGTGGCTCTAGAACAGGCTGGAACGCCTATTAAACGATTCTATTTATTAAGCAGCCATTAAGGTTAACGCGAATAATATGATTCCAAAGTTAATGACTGGCCGACTTACCTTTGCCGGGCTCAACATAGAAGTAAATAAAGCAATTATTTAAGGAAGAAACCCATGAAAAAATCGTTTTTTTTAAGCCAACTGTTTGTATTTGCAATCATTTATTCATCTGCATCCAATCCATCTGGGGGGAAAGGTCATGGTCACGGTTACGCTAAAGGACATTACAAACACCATCATTCCGATGAGGCAAGGTATTATCCGGAGCCGCCTCGGCATTCAAACCAAGATCCACGCTCGCACCAAGGATTGGCCGGAGGCGTTGTAGGAAGCGTATTAGGCTATGAACTGGGTAATGGTAATCCCCTTGCCACCGGATTGGGCGCTGCCGCCGGCTCATATGTCGGCAACGGAGTCGCTGGAAGACACTAACTCGATTTGATTTAAACTTGATTTTTGTTAACTCAACAACAAACCAAATAATTTAGAGAGAAAATCACATGAAAAAGTATCTTTTTTTGATTCAATTAGCTGCCGCTGCAATGCTGTTTTCACCCCTATCATACGCTGACCATCATCATGGCTGGGGGCATGGGCATGGGCATGGCCACGGCTGGGGTCATCACCACCATCATCATGACCATGGCTATTATCCTCCCCAAGTTAACTATTACCCGGCACCGCAAATTAATTACTATCCGCAACCCCAAGTTAACTATTATCAGCGGCAAGCACAGTATTCGCCTGATCCAAGGTCACACCAAGGATTGGCTGGAGGCGTGATAGGCAGTGTTTTTGGCTATGAACTGGGTAGCGGCGATCCTCTTGCTACCGGATTGGGCGCCGCCGCCGGCTCTTTTCTGGGCAATGGAATGGCCAGATAATACTTCAAATCTTCTGTGAAGCATTTGCATAATTAAACAAGCAACAAGAGGATTTAGCATTAGTTTAGGCTAAATCCTCTTACCTTATCCGCCTCCACCCAACTTCTAAAGCTCCTTGTTAAACGCCTCAAATCCTTCTAAACCTGATCCACAAAGGCTCGACTTTCGATTCAATCTTCAGCTCTGCTTTTGAGTGGCCCTGATAACCACTACATACCGAAAAGAACGTAACTGCTGATGACTGCCACACCGATTAAAGCCAGTTTGATTTTATTGCCCAAAGACTGCTCCTGCCAGTAATAAAGCAGGCTCGATTTCTTCCGTGATACATAAACAACCAAACTATTTTTACAACGCTTATAAAAAGACGGCACTCTCTTCCCTACAATATAGACCCCATAGAGAATGGCAGACAATAACACATAAAAAACAATAACCTGTGTTTGGTGCAGATCGGTATGAAAAAGATGTTCGATGAGATGATCGAGAGCGGACTCGATAAACTCAAACGTAAGATGGCTGAACTCAAGCAAATGCTCAAACAAGAAATGAAGCACTGAAAGCAACAAACCGAATACGACATCCGGCGCTACGATAGCTGCAACAGCAGCCGCCCACAGCAATCCTCTGGCCCAATTTTGCTGCAATCGCTTTTTGTCCACATAGGCAGTTAACAATTCCCTATCTGCATCTTGCATATTAGTAAAGTGAGCGCCAACCAGATAAGGATACTGATTTTCGTAAGGGTTGCTGTTCTTGCAGTAAATCACCTTACAATAAGCCATGATGACTGCCATGCCGGATAACAGCAGCATCTTGATCAGCAGATAATCGCCTTCTTGGAGCGCTTCTTCACTAGTAAAAGCGATGCCGCTTGCGCTGATATTAACGTTAAGGGCCGCATTTTCCTTATTTTGCGAATCCTGCGTACTGAAACCCGGAAGACTTTCCTTCGGATTGGGTAATAGCTGTACCGAATCCAGCGATTCCCTCTCAGTATCTGAAGGGCTATTAAAAATGTTCTCAAAAGCAGGATTCGGTTCGGTCGCCAGTTTTTCATCTATTTTCTTGTAAAACAGATTCACCTCGTCATAAATTCGGAAAGAAGCTCTCCGATTTTTATCGCTCGCCATGCCGACCTTATCCATAATCTACAACCTCTAAACCTTTTATTGCCAGGATTTGATTATACTTCTCAGACTTTACACATACATAAGCCGGATCATTCTGTTGCGCTCTTGTTTAACACGACAAGACCTTAACCGACCCAAACCCTGGCATTTCTGAACAAACGCATCCATGCGCCATATTCATCCCAGTCATCCGGATGCCATGAATTTTGCAAGGTTCTAAAGCAGCGCTCCGGGTGCGGCATCATAATCGTAAACCGCCCGTCTGTTGTGGTCAGACCGGTTATACCGAACGGCGAACCATTCGGGTTAGCCGGAAATTCCGTAGTTAATTCTCCATAATTATCAACGTAGCATAGAGCAACCGCGCCTGCTTCAAGCGCAACCGCAGGGTCTCCGGCAAATTCAGCGCGCCCTTCGCCATGCGCTATAGCGACCGGCATCCGAGAGCCTTCCATTCCGGCAAACAGGATCGATGGCGATTTTTGCACTTCAACCAATGCCACGCGCGCCTCAAATTGTTCCGAGTTGTTGCGCATAAAGCGCGGCCAATGTTCAGCGCCGGGAATAATGTCTTTTAATCCCGACATCATCTGGCAACCGTTACAAACGCCCAAGCCGAAAGTATCCGGACGTCGGAAAAATGCAGCGAACTCATCACGGCAGCGCGGATTGAACAGAATCGATTTTGCCCAGCCGCCGCCTGCGCCTAGTACGTCGCCATAAGAAAAACCGCCGCAGGCAACCAAGCCTGTGAAATCGGCCAAACTCACCCGTCCATGAATAATGTCACTCATGTGCACGTCAATGCTGGTGAATCCGGCGCGGTCAAACGCCGCCGCCATTTCGACATGGCCGTTAACGCCCTGCTCCCGCAATATTGCGACTTTAGGCCTTACTGCATTTTTAAACTGTTCTGTCACATTGTCATTGACATCAAAAGTCAACGCGACATTCAAACCGGGATCGGCATCATCGGTAATGCGCTCAAACTGTTGCTGCGCGCATTCCGGATTATCACGCAAAGCCTGCATTCTGTAGCTAAGTTCAGACCAAACGGTCTGCAATTCGGCTCGGCCGGCTGAATAGATAATCTCTCCGGCATGACGAATGATCAGTTGCTGCTCGTCGTCTATAACCTTGCCGATCACATACGAGCAATCGATCAGGGCCGAGTGCTTCAATAGATCCACAACATCCTTGCAATCGCTCTGCCGCACTTGTATAACGGCGCCCAATTCTTCATTAAACAATGCCGCCAGCACATCTTCGCCCAAGCAATCGAGCGTCAGGGTCACGCCCAACCTGCTCGCAAACATCATTTCTGCAATCGTAGTCAACAAACCGCCATCGGAACGGTCATGGTAGCTGAGCAATTTATGCTGTGCGTTGAGTGTTTGTATGGTATCGAAAAAAGCTTTCAACAAACTTGCATTATCCAAGTCGGGGCTTTCGTTGCCGAGCTGGTTGTAAACTTGCGCCAGCACCGAGCCGCCCAAACGGTTTTTACCGGCCCCCAAGTCGATCAGAATCAAGGCGCTGTCTTCATCCGGCACACAGCGCAGTTGCGGAGTCAGGGTCAGACTAATATCGGCAACCGGCGCAAACGCGGTAATCACCAGCGACAACGGCGCAGTCATGGTCTTATCGTCCCATACCGTTTTCATCGACAAGGAATCCTTGCCCACCGGTATCGCGATACCCAGTGCCGGACACAACTCCATGCCCACCGCTTTGACGGTGTCGAACAATGCCGCGTCTTCACCTTGGTAACCGGCTGCGGCCATCCAATTGGCGGACAATTTGATTTTTTTCAATGAATCGATGTGGGCGGCGGCAATATTGGTGATGGCTTCGCCTATCGCCATACGGCCGGATGCCGGCGCATCGATCACCGCAATCGGTGAACGCTCGCCCATCGCCATTGCTTCGCCGGTCACAGAATGAAAGCCGACGGCGGTGACCGCAACATCGGCCACCGGCACTTGCCACGGGCCGACCATTTGATCGCGCGCAACCAAACCGGTGACCGAACGGTCGCCGATATGGATCAGAAAGCTTTTATCGGCGACAGCCGGGAATGCCAGAACGCGCTTGATCGCTTCATCCAGCGTGATGCCGCTTAAATCCAGTGCTTTGGTATTGGCAGGAACATGCTCGACATTACGATGCAGTTTGGGCGATTTACCGAACAACACCGACATCGGAATATCGACCGGCTTATCGTCGAGCAATTCATCGTTCAGCAATAAATGTTCTTCTTCTGTTGCTTCGCCGATCACTGCAAACAAGCAATGTTCGCGTTCGCAAAAAGCGGTAAATAATTCCAGCGATTCGGGCTTAATCGCAACCACATAACGTTCCTGTGCTTCGTTGCACCAAATCTGCATCGGCGACATGCCTATGTCGGCGTTTTGCACTTTGCGCAACTCAAAACGGCCGCCGCGCTCGCAGTCGTGGATAATTTCCGGCACCGCGTTGGACAAACCGCCTGCGCCAATATCATGGATGGACACAATCGGCGTGTCATCGCCCATCGAGTTGCAATGATTAATCACTTCCTGGCAACGGCGTTCCATTTCGGGGTTTTCCCGTTGCACTGAGGCAAAATCCAAATCTTCCGAACCTGCGCCGGAAGCTTGGGATGAAGCCGCGCCGCCGCCAAGGCCAATCAGCATGGCTGGACCGCCCAGGATAATGATTAACGAACCGGCAGGTATCGAGCGTTTTTTGACCAGCATCGGCCTAATGTTGCCCAAGCCGCCTGCGATCATGATCGGTTTGTGATAACCCCGGAACTCATTGTCCTTACCTGGAACCGCTTGCTCGAAGCTGCGGAAATAACCGGTCAGGTTGGGTCTGCCGAATTCATTATTAAACGCTGCGCCGCCCAAAGGACCTTCCAGCATGATATTCAATGCAGAAGCGATACGTTCCGGCTTACCGTTATCTACTTCCCAAGGCTGGGCAAAACCGGGAACTTTCAAATGCGACACCGAAAACCCGGTTAAACCGGCTTTAGGCGCAGAACCGCGGCCGGTCGCACCTTCGTCGCGAATTTCGCCGCCGGAACCGGTAGCTGCACCCGGATAAGGTGAAATCGCGGTAGGATGATTATGCGTTTCGACTTTCATCAGCAAATGCGCGTCTTCTTCGACATAGCCGTATTCACCGGTCTGCGCATTGCGTATGAAAACCTGCTCGGTTGAACCTGTCATGACCGAGGCATTATCGCTGTAAGCCGTCAAAATACCTTCCGGGCTTTTTGCTGCGGTATTGCGGATCATTTTAAATAAGGTTTGCGCCTGCTCTACCCCGTCTATCGTCCAGTCGGCATTAAAAATCTTGTGCCGGCAATGCTCCGAGTTGGCCTGGGCAAACATCATCAATTCAACATCGGTCGGGTTTCTGCCTAACGCTTGAAAGCTCTCGGTCAGATAATCGATTTCATCATCCGATAAAGCCAAACCCAACTCGGTATTGGCTGCAACCAGCGCATCACGGCCCTGCTCGATAATTGCAACACTCTGTAGCGGTTTAGGCTGATGATGCGCGAACAAATCCAGCTCCGCTTCGCCGTCCACAACGCTTTGAGTCATCCGATCATGCAGTAATGCTTTTACGGAAATCGGCAACGGCTGGTCGATATCCAGCGTGTACTCAATACCTCGCTCGATACGCTTAACTTCCAACAGTCCGCAACGTTGAGCAATCTCAGTCGCCTTGCTGGACCACGGTGAAATCGTGCCCGAGCGCGGCACAACCAACACACGCAGCCCCTGAATATCATCGCCTGATAGCCTGGAACCGTATGCCAACAACTGCTTTAAAATTTCGGCTTGGCTATCATCCAAATTATTGTCAATATCTACAAAGTGAATAAACCGTGCCGAGACGGCTTTGATAGCGGGTTCTATAGTTTGAAGCTCAGCCAGCAGTTTGTTAATGCGAAAGACAGAAAGCGCGGAAGTTCCAGAGATTTTTAACATGTGAAAAAAGATATAAAAGGTACAGTGTGCGAGGGTGAGGTGCATATAACTTGCACCTTATTCCTCATGTATTATTTAGCCAAATCAGCCTTAATAGTGTCGTGCAAAAGCGTCAGCAAACTCAAGCTGGCCTCATCAGCTATCGGTTTTTGTTCCTTGTCCAGGATAACAACATCGGTCTGTTGGCTGTCGTTTTCTACCAATTTGAGAACATACTCTTGTTCATTGGCTTCAAATCCTTTCAGAAAAAACACGACCTCGTCCCAAATAGACCCGTCTTCCGCTTCCTTGTAGTTTGGATCATATAGGACATGAAACCGCCCTTCTTCCTGATTGCGACTAGTCACTTCCATAAACTGCCGGCTTAATGCTTTGCCAACCATTCGCCATGCTGTTGCGGGGGGCGCGCTGATACGTAACCGCTTTGTTCCCTGATCGGCATTAACCAATTCAACTTGAATTAATTTCCGCTCTACCGTCGGAGCCGGCTCAGGTGCCGGCTCCGCGGGAGCAGCATTTGCTGCCTCAGTAGCAGCAGGAGCAGCGGGAGCGTTTGTGATTGAACCGCCTGCAAGATCGGGCGGAATCGTCAAGGGTGGAATTTCAGTCGTAAACTGATAATCTTTTTCTTTATCCGGAAATAAATTCTTTATGTAAGTGCAGGCCGATAAATTGGCCGAAGCAATAACGATAACAAGCGCCCTGACTGTAATTTTCATAATACGTATTAAATAACTTCGGCCTGACGCATTGCGTCACGAACCGCATCAAAGCAATCTTCGGTTAACCAAGTCAACGGTAAACGTATGCCCTTGCCCATCAAACCCATTTCAGCAACAGCCCATTTTACCGGAATCGGATTTGACTGAATAAACAGGTTCTTATGTAACGCAGCTAATTTTTTGTCAATCTCTAACGAGGTTTCATCATGACCTGTTATCGCCAGCATAATCATTTCATGCACCAGTTTTGGCGCGACATTGCCCGTTACGGTGATGCTTCCATTGCCGCCCAGCAGGCAGAACTCGCGGCTGGTCGCATCGTCGCCGGTATAAATTGCAAAATCGTCACCCGTCAAATCACGAATGGTTTTAACTCTGGACAGGTCGCCGGTCGCCTCTTTAACGCCGACAATATTTTTCAAATGAGACAGACGGCCGACGGTTTCCGGCAGCATATCGCAAGCGGTGCGTCCCGGCACATTGTATAAAATCTGGGGAATTTCGACGGCCTCGCTAATGGCCTTGTGATGAAGATATAAGCCTTCTTGAGTAGGCTTATTATAATAAGGAGTCACGATCAGGCAGGCATCGGCACCGGCTTCTTTGGCCAAACGGGTCAAATTAATCGCTTCGGTAGTCGAATTTGCACCGGTTCCGGCAATCACCGGTATTCTGCCGCCGACATATTCGACAACAGACTTGATCACGTCGCAATGTTCATGCTCATCCAGCGTCGCCGACTCACCTGTAGTGCCGACCGCGACCAAAGCGTCCGTGCCTTCCGCTATATGAAATTCCACCAGCCTTTTCAAGCTTTCCTTATCCACCGCACCGCTTTCATCCATCGGCGTTACTAAAGCTACGATACTACCTTGAATCATGAAGTCTCTCGATCAGAATTAATACAGTTACAAAACTGACGGCATTATAACAAGCAAACAAGTAAAACTCAGCTTGATACGTAATTTTACTAATATTGGTAACAATTCATCCCAGCAGCAATCCAAAAAATAGGGATAAATAGCTTCAAATATTTTTTGCAATGGTTGAAGCCCTTGAACTTCTGCTCTTGGATGAGTGATTTCAAAGCGATTATAAGTTAGATCACCCGGCAAAGCCGGAGAGGATTTAACCGCTTTTTTTATCTTTTGAGCCGATTGTTTTCAAAAAAACGGTCTCAAAATCGTCTTTTGGCTTCAATACCATACCCATCTGGAATGAAAATAATCTTTTCGATAGAGCAATCAACCATTGGTTTACAGTAAGCAGATGGCGACTAATCGTGTTGTTTCCGAATGCCAAAGGAAAAGGTACCGGAATGCCATTGTGAGTTTCAACAACAAATCCTGATTGTTCCACTAATCGTCTTAAAGAGGAAAAGGTAAATAGTCGTTTGTGGGTTTTATCCAAAATACCATGACTGCCATATTCAAAATGACCTAAAAATAACATTAAGCGCATAATAACAAAGGCAATGTTAGGAGTTGTTATAATGATACGTGTATCAGTCCCTTTGACCTGCTGATACATGTTTTCCATGAATTCCTCTGGATTGTCCAAATGCTCGACTATATCCAATAGTAAAATCACATCACAATGAGCTTTGGGCCAGATTTTTTTCCGTCCAATATCACGATTCAAATTTATCTGAGTAAAACTGGCAAACGGTGCTAAATCTGTAGGCGTGTAACTATCCACCCCATGTACCGTACAGCCGCGAGATTGTAATGCACGGGCTATATAACCTTCGCCGCAACCCACATCCAGTATGGTTTCGCCGTCTGAAACCAAAGATAGTGCAAACGTATGGCTGCTATCAAAGGAACTTTTATTCTGATAATGAGTGTGCTTGTCTTTGCCCTCCTCATAGGCAGCTGACGATTCATAGTCAAACTTACGATGATAAAAAACCCCGTAACGCTGCATCCTGGACTGTAGACAAGATTTTAAAATAGCAACTCCGTAACGAAAATTATCCACATGACAAATTTCCTCACCATAATAGGTCGGAATGGCTATTTCAGTAGTACTAATATTTTGATTAATTATCTGGATGATGATATCGGTATCAAAATCAAACCAGTCTGAATTGTAGAGAAAAGGAATGCGCTTTAATGCAGAGGCGGAATAAGCACGATAACCTGTATGAAACTCGCTAAATTGGCTACCGAGAATCGCATTTTGTATCGCAGTCAGTAAAATATTGGCCGTAAACTTGTAAGCGGGCATCCCGCCCGTGAGCGCATTTTTTTTAATCACCATTCTTGAGCCGAATACTACTTCAGCCTTTTGTTCTGCCAGCGGTTTTATAATCTGGAGAAGTAACTCTGGGGCATATTGTCCGTCCCCATGTAATAACACTACCGCATCATATTCATTTTTCAATGCATAGGTATACCCTAATTTCTGATTGCCGCCGTATCCTTGGTTGGATGGAGTTCGGAGTATAGTAATTTGCCGATTATTACGTTCGCAATAATCGCTGCAAACCTGCCATGTCGCATCGCTGGAAAAATCATCAATAACTAATATATCGCAATGATAGGGCTTCCCGTTCCAAATGGCTTCTGGAATGCGGTCTAATACAGTGGTAATATGCCGTTCCGCATTATAGGCAACGATTAAAATTAAAGTGCGATATTGAGTATCAGACATGAATTTTATTGGGCGATTAAAGATTAACGAACGTTTATTACCAAGTATTGCTCTGTTAAGTATATTTCTTGGCGGTTTATGGGTACGGGTAATTGGAGTTAACGAATATTATTATAACCCAGATGAAATGGAATTTTTGATTATCGCCAAGGGAGAAACATTAGGAGAAGTCTGGCGCCGAGGCCTGGTAGAATTACACCCACCGTTAGCGCATTTTATTCGTCATTATCTGTTAATGATTACATCTAATGCTTTCCATCAGAAGTTGTTTTCCGTTGCGGCGGGGATGGTGTCAATAATCGGCATGTATCGCATAGGACTTCAGTTGCGCGGAAGATTTTTGGGATTATTCTGTGCATCGTGCATAGCATTTTTACCAGTTGCCGTTTCTACTTCCATCACCATCCGAAACTACGCTTTTTTTATGGCGTTTTTATCATGGGCACTCTACTATTTCATACGCTATCAAACGCAAGAAAAACGTTCGGATTTACTCTATTTTAACTCGTTGCTGTTTCTTGCCTCAGCGACACACTTCACCGGTTTTTTAGCGGCGGCAGCTTGCGGGATATCCGAAGGATTGCGTTTAGCTTCAGCTAAACGCTGGAATCATCTTGCTTTGCTCTGCGTTTCTTTTCTGCCTTTGCTGCTACTTGGACTCTTTCTTTATTTTCATTATCTTGCTCCGGGAACAGCCGGTCCGATGTGGAATCGCTTGATAATAGAAACCTTTCGAGCACCTAGTGATTTTTCAAGTAGGCTCCTTGCAACATCTATTGGAATATTTGGCTATTTTTCTCCATTATTGAAATTAGTTGCACAAAAATCCGATATTGATCAATTTATATTACTTTTCAGTACCTTGTTGCTTATCGTCGTATATATCAAAGGTTTACTTAGAATGCACTTGGAAAAGCCAGACACTTATACTCTTATGCCAGTTATATGGGGAATAGCAATATTTGCTGCATTGGCAAATTTATATCCGTTTTTATCTGGTAGACATATGTATTATTTTCTACCCTTTTTTATTCTTCCGTTAGGCTATGAGTTGGAATATTTTTTTCGTAATCTACCTTATCATCGTTTTGCACAATTTTGTGCGGTTACAGTAGTTATTTTGACGGTAGTTTCTTTTAAAAAAAACGAGATTTATCTAAAATATTATGAGGAGTTTCCCCTAAAACAAAATAATTTTAATACTGGGCAGAAATTCTTGGATCAACATTTACAGCCTAACGACATAATTATTACCGAGCGTAATGCCGCTTATTTTTATTTTCCATATGATAAAGATGCCGGAAAAACACCTTATGATAGTTACGCCGATGTGGCTTATCATCATGAAACAACAGTTCTTGCGCCGTTTGACCCGCCGTTTAAACCACATTCCAGCTGGGAACCCTTCCGTGATAATTTAAAGTCGCGGCTTGACTCAAAAATTACAACACCTGAAAGTAATGTTTGGTTTGTGATGTATGGTTGGAAAAATACAGAAATAGATCATTTAGTGAACTGCAATGCTATCAGGCCGCAAATTCACAACTATTTCAGTCGTGATGGCGTCTTAATTTTCAGCATTCAAGTCCAAACCCTTTCTAATTTTTTAAAAGAAAATGCCGTCTGGGAATTATGTTATTCTGACTACAAACCCCTTATCAGCGCTGAAACATTTAAAGCATATTCATCCATCAATGAAGCAACTAACTAGCCATTATCATTAATTGTTCTCTCCCTGTCTTAGCATCGGCTCTCTGCACTGATTTCGTAAATCATTTAAGTACAAAAACCTCATACCCTTCAAAATTGGCTCTCCGCTCATAACTCTTGGTTATCTGATCGTATAACGGTTTTGCCCAATTGCGAAAACGCGAGATTTCCGTTTGATTGATAGCCCAGTCATCAATAATTATTATCCTCGGTTTTATGTCCACAATCTTCCTCTCCATGTCATCCATCCATTCAGGGCGCAGAATCAAAAAGGAATCATCGACATAAAGATACTTCTGAAAGGTTGGCCGATCCGCAAGAAAATTGAATCCCGGACAATAAGGAAAACACAGAACGAATTCTCCAGGTTTAGATTCCTCTTTGACCATTGAGGTTAAATGCTCTACCAGCTGAAAATGCTGTTGAGGCAGGTACAAATCGACGCCCTTGTCCATCTTCAGCCGGACAATATCCTGTTGGAAAAATTTAGGACCATCCGGGTTATAAATGAAAAAAACCATTATGTAGATACTATAAAAGGCGGCCAAAAACAAAGACGACCAATGCCTGATAACTTCGATATTTTTGTTTTGGCTAGTGCTCCTGGATAGGACAAAAAGAAAATAAGCCATAAGAACCAGAAAACCTGGCAGAAACCCAGCCAGATGCCAAATATCCGGGCGCCATACGAAAAATTGCGGAAAACTGGAAATAGCGCCAAGTAAAATCATTAAAAGATAAATGCGCTCGGATATGAAATCGCTAACCCTGTTTTTGGATTGTCGAGCAAAGAAATCAACAGCCATGAAGATGACAACTCCCAGCAGCATAACAATAGGGGCGTAAGTCAGAAAAATCAGCCCTTTGTTAACCCATCCAACATGAAAAAAAGAAAACAAACTAGGTCTGGGCAACAAGCTGCCTGCAACCGAGGCACCATCATCAGGCGTTTCGAGAAAGAAGCGCTGCTGAATTTTCCCAACCAATTGCTCTGCAAACATGGTGTATTGATGTAAAAATTCTTCCCAATAGCCCTGGTTTTTCGCTTCTATTGCAAAAGGCAAAGCTACAATAGCAGCGATGAAAGCGACACCCACGATACGCGCGAAAAACACCTGAAGCGTTTCTAGAATAGACTCTCCGCGCATCAACGCCTGTAAAGCCAGCAATCCTTGATATAACAGAAATAGAAAAGTATAGGCAGTTGCGATATCACCACGAATTAAATAGGCAACCCCCAGATAAACGCCATTAAAAATCAAAGCCAACCAGGGATTTATCCTTGGCTTAAGAGTACCAGCATCGTATAAAAGGAGGACGTAAAGACCGGAAACGACCAGGAAAGGAATATAGGTTTGATAAATACATCCGGGAAATAACAATACAAGCAGCGCCGCTAAGAATGCCAGAAAGCGATTGGCGGTCAGATACATCATTAGGGCATTCGCAAATAATGCGGATGCAAATCCAATCCCCAAAAAAAAGATTCTTACCAGGTAAAATTTGACCCCAAACACCTTAAACAGAAATACAATTGGCACATACCAGAATATGCCGTAGCCAATCTCTACATCAATATAAGGTTTATCACCATTGAACATTTTCTCGGCTATTAAAGCAACCGAACCCTCGTCGCCCCAACTGAAACCATAGTTATAAAAGGAACCGTAGTAAATAACTCCAATAACGGTTAACGCCAAGAAGGCCAGAAAAGAGCTATAACGTTGAATAAACCGCTCATACTTCAAAAGTCTTAATAATTTTACCAGTGCCATTGAATATCCAGATTTTTTTGTTGTTTTTGAGATACCAAACAATGCGGTGCCGCGACGCGTATGACCATTTACCTGCTTCGATTAGAACAGGACCACGAAGACAAGGTAGACATCTCAATTCGCTCCCGGAATAGGAGTGATCCCATTTTGGATTTAGCGGAAAATGGCGACTTGCTTTCAGTTGCAGGGCATCGCCCAGATTGTCGAGCTTAGTTATCGTTCCTCGGCGGCATACGGGCTTCCTTTCATCATGACAGGTCAGAAATTGTGGGAAACAGACATTACTATCGATGATAGGTAGTTTTTCGAAGTTCACTATAGTCAATAACTAAAATATACCTAATATATTAATTAATACCCATACATACCTAAGAGTAAGGAATATAAAGCAAATTCTTTGTTAAATTTACCACATGAAATAAGTAATATGCGATTCATGTTTTTTTACTAATATCGACAGAAGCTGATGTCACGCCGCGAAACAATTCTAAAAGCCCACCAATGAGTGCGCCTATTAATGAGATGCTAAAAACCGCTAATGATAAGACAATTGATTTTTCGATCGGTACGCCTTGTAACGACAGGGTTCCAGCGAATACGCCTTCCCGGACACCGATTCCTCCAATGCTGATTGGAAGCAAAACTGCAATAGAAACCAGCCCAATAATCCAGCACCAGTCCGCGAATGGTAGGTCGATTCCCAACTCATGGGCAAATAAGATAACTATCCAGACGCATATCATTTGGAAAGCCGCTCCGAGCGAGAACGCATAGAACAACCGAATTGGCTGAATAAGATAGTTTCCCCATGCATCAAACAGCCTGAAAATTCGTAACACATGATGACCGAAACGCGGCCATCGCTCAGCAACTTTTCTAAGTGGGGAAGAGATAAATAAATAGACGAGAGGGATTTTTAGGCAAAAAAAGCCAATAAAAAGAAACAACATGCACAGACCTATGCTTATTGTAACTTCCAAGGGAATGGATGTGTCAGATGTAATCAGACCCACTGAAGCGACTGCAAGCAAACCGAGTAATCCGACCAATTTGTCCACCAAAACCGATGCCGCAATATGTTCTGCATCCGATCGTCCTTTACTCAAACGGTAGGCCTTGACAATTTCACCGGCAATCTGTCCCGGCAATACCAGGGAGTAAAAATTAGCAATAAATGTTTGCTCGGTTAACTTACTAAAGGAAAACTGTGGAAGTAATAAGTACCACCTGAAAATCGCCAAACCCCAAGCAACAAGTGTCAGCAACAAAATTCCAAATAGCGAGGAAGTAGAAATAGATTTTAAGAGCGGAAATGTCTGGTCCATGTTCGCAGAGTTTATTAACCACAGTATGAGCGACAAACTTACTACGAACTTAGCTAGAACCGATTTCAATACTTGTTTACCCATTATTCCTATTTATTTTTGCTATTTAGAGGGAAGTTTAATTACCGTCAAAATGACCGGAGAGATCCCATTAACCAGTAAAAGAGCCCTGGCTAATAGCATATTGACTTGTAAATCTTTAAGAAGCTTAAGAATCTGAGCGACCTTATATAGACCACCCCAGGCTCCAAAATTCATGAATCGCATCCTTTCCAGAAAGATATCTTGACCGAGACTTAAAACCTCAAAATCAAAATCAGCACGAAGTTTCCTCATTGTATGCTTTGTCCAACGTACATTTAATTCCGTTCTCAATGTTCGCGCAAACTCAGGCTCTCTTTTGAAAAAAAACTTCACGTACCACGGAAAAAATTCTTTGCCAAAGATAGGCGGATGAAAAACAGAATAGTGACCGTCAAAATAAGAGTGGAAGTTTGGATATATGACCTGCAACACTCCATTAGGCTTAAGAACCCTCAATGCCTCCCTGAGTACACGTTCTGGCTCAGCAGTATGTTCCAAGACATTTGTGGAATACACAATATCGAAAGTATTATCTGCAAAAGGTAAATTTTCACCATAAGAATCGATAATTTTGGACGGATCAAGTTGGTTTAGACTGACAAGGCGTTTTGATATATCGTACGAAGATTCAAAGCCAGCCTCTGAAGGCTCTACACCATATCCGTCAATACCATACTTTTTAGTCCAAACTATGTGATTAACTCCGAATCCAGAGCCAATTTCCAGTACTTTTTTTCCTGATAAATTACAATATCTAGACAAGATTGCTGCTTGATTAATGGCTTTAGTAGGATTTAGAAGATCGCTAGCAATTTTTGCCCTGTTAACATGTGATATTGTTTCAAAGAAAGCTCCTTGCGTTTCCATGACTGACCTAAATACTTCTTGGTCAACAACGCAGAATTCATTGCTAACTTCTTCATAACTATACATATCTCTACCTACTAAATCTAAAATTATCGCATTAAGATTAATAACTTAAGAAACTAATGCATTTCCTAATTAATATTTTCCACAAACGCTTGTTTTTTTATTTCTGACGAGGGTAAATATCACACCACATACTAAAATTTGCGCAATAGATTGTCTTGAAAAACATGGGTATATTTCTGTACTTTTTCCGCCCATGAATAACTCTCCTCCGCTCGCTTTCGGCCATTACGTCCGAAATACTCTGCTTTCTCAGGATTAGTAATCATAAATTCTATCTTGTTTGCGAGATCAGTAACGTCACCAGCTCTACATAACAAGCCTGTTTCGCCCGATAACACTATCTCGGCTGGCCCACCTGCGTCAGCTGCGATAACTGGCAATCCCAACGCCATAGCCTCCAAAAAGACCAGTCCAAAAGCTTCAGAGGTTGAGGGCAAAACAAAAAGGTCATAATCTGCCATTTTCTGAAAAAGTTCATAATGGGATATTGAGCCGCACAAGCGCACCGAGGCAGATAATTTTAGTTCTACAATCAATCGTTCGAGTTGTGAGCGATCTTCTCCATCGCCATATATATCGAGAGAGAGGTCTTGATGCTGCGGCTGAAGTAACGAAAAAGCATTTATTAGATCCGCATGCCCTTTCCATTTTGTTAACCTAGCGACAGAAACCAGACGTCGACAGGTTGGAGAGTAGATTTGCTTTGGAGTAAACAAAGTTGTGTCTATGCCGTGGGGAATTACGACAACATTGGCTTTCGGCTCCCAACGCTGCAATGCTTTCTTCAATGCATTACTAGGAACAAATACTGCCAGGGCTCCACAGATAACCCTCCTATTAAGGGGAGCGGAAAGCATCTGGAGAAGCTGTGCTTCTTCCTTTACGAATCCAGGTACATCAATCCCATGCAACGAACAGACGTAAGGCGTCCCATGCGGCAATGCTAAACTCAAAACTCCAGTCGGAACACTGAAGTGGAAGTGAACAAGATCAAAAGTTGTCTTGGCAAATAGAGCTTTAATCTTGAACCAGGCGGATACAAGATAAAATATAAGACCAACTAAACCGGACTGATATAAACTTTTTCGGAAAATTTTAACGGGGATTAGCGAGATATTCTCGCTAATCGGAGGAAGGCCCAACCTATAATCCCATCCATAAAGCACAGTAACATCAATCAGGCGTTCTAACGACAGCCCTCGAATAAGATGTTCCATTACAACGCCTCCACCACCGCCTTGTGGGGGATATTCATAGTTGCAGACTAGAAGCTTCAATTTGCTAGTTCATCACGGTTAACAGCGAAACTATTTGCCATCATACTTTTTGGCAAATTAATCTAATCGATGTTGATTCACCATAAAGGACATCCATCACGATGGACAAGGGAAAAGAAAGAAGTCCAAGGTATCCGATATTGTCCATTTTGATGCCCGCCAGATACTGGATGCTTTTCGGAAGTGCAGGCGCGTGGAGCTTACTTTGCTGGCATACCAAAAAGCCCTCTTTCTCGACGAGGCGCGTCAGTGAAGACATATTAAAATGGTAAAAATGCTGCGGCAAGTGAAGAGGAAAGTAGTACTTTCCAAGAAGTTTTCGCCAAAAGGAATCGAAATTTGGCACTTCTAATATCAGAAATCCTTTAGGAGACAAGTGATAGCGCAATTGAGCGACAAGTGTTTGTGGATCACGGATATGCTCTAATACTTGTCTACAGAAAATAACATCAACCTGATCCACTTTCTCCAGCCCCTGATAAGATAAATAACTAATGTTCGGTGATGTTTCAATGGCTTTAGCCAGCAAACTTGGTGGGGGCTCATGAAAATCGACTGCACATACTTTGCATTCCGGTATTGTTGATAAAGCTAGAGAATAAGCCCCATCACCACAACCATAATCCATGATGGATATGGGCTTAGATAAAGTCATTTGATTTATTATCCTACGAGCCTGTTGAGCGAGATACCATTGTCTTAAGGTCTGGATGACTCCGGTGCTATTAGGAAAATCTGGTGTATTCCTCTCAGCGTAGAATCTGTAAATATCCTTTTCGCCAATAACAGGATTGGTGTAACTTGTTAGACACGATCTGCACCGTTGCACACGGTACTCTCCGGTATTAAATTCGAAATCATTGCCATTAATCAAAATATCATATGATTCACTTCCACATAATGGACATTCAGTTAGATTTATTCTTTCTAAGGTGTTTAGGACAGTTGTAGGCCGGATTAAAATATTCATATGCGATTTTCACAAAAATTAGTTTTCTTCAGTTTCTTAAAGAAGTATTAAATATTCATGGAGTTATGGGAATGAATGCGGCCGCCGAACTTCCACGAGTTTCCATTTCGCATAATTACATAAATGCTATCTCTATCTAAATTGTTATAGCTATCCAGCCAATTTTGAATGGTGTTCTTACTTATATAAGCCGTTTGCGGCGTGACCAACTGGTCGAACGCGACATGCCTAAAAAAAGCGAACTCGCGTTTAGCTATCCAAAGACTGTATTCGTAAAGCGGAAGCCACTTTAGAGAAATGTACTTGCCTAGTAGATTGATGAGTTTTGCATAGAAAAAATATGGCACAACCAAGGGCGTAGCCAGCAAATATTTAGTCACCCACCAAGGTAATTTTGATGAAATTTTCCTTATAGGATCTACAAAGTAGATTATTAATGCATTACCTTCCTTCGCATAAACCCAACAATGAAACCTTCCATTCTGTTTAACATTAGCAATCACAGAGTCCAAGCCCTTCTTTGGATCTTTTAAATGATGAAGAACACCAATTGAATAGACTAAATCAAAGCCATCGCTGGTGTATTCGGTTAGATCAGCCAGCGTTATCTTCCAGTTCTTAAAACCTGTAGCCTCAAGATTATTCTGTGCTGTTTTCACAGAACTTCCAAGATCGACGCCTTCCAAATACGAAGGTTTCCATGCTGTCATATGCACCAATAGGCTACCATTGCCACAGCCAAGCTCTAGAACTTTACTACCTTCTACTTCCTTCTTTGTGAGAGGCGCAAACCAATCCTCGAACTGTTCTTTCGTATAGACTGTGCCCTCCGGAAGATTATTCCATGAGTTTGCAAATGCATCAGCGGTTTTTTGGTCGGCTTTCATAGTCATATTTTGCGATCATTAAGCTACAGCTTGTCTATTTTTCATATTATTGAGGATATACATGTTCCACAAAAACGCGCATTGATCGGAGTTATTGGCAGTATGCGATTTCAAGGCAGATTCAATAAATTGAGAATTTAGATAATCGATATCTGAAGATACCGTAATTTCTCCTTTCTGAAACCATTTCCCGATGGGAACCCCAAATCCCTTTTTAGGTCGGCAGAGAATTTCTTTCGGCAATACCTCTTCCAACGCGTGCTTGAGTAGATATTTAGTCTCACCATTACGAAACTTGTATTCCGCCGGAATGCGCCGAACAAAATTAACCAGATCAACATCCAGAAACGGCGCACGCACTTCCAACGAATGCATCATTGAAGCGCGGTCAACTTTGGTAAGTATGTCATCCTGCAAGTACAGTTTGGTGTAGAACTGCAAGGTCTTGTCGATCAAATTTTCTTGAGGACAGGTTTCCCATTGCGCGATGGCTTCGGCATAGACTTCCTCTATATCCACCGGTTCCTGGAACAGATCAGCCAATTCATCAGGATCAAGCGAAGCCATCCAGATCGGACTCCAGTAACGAGGGGCAAAACTGAGTCCACGTAAAGTTCGTTTAATCTTGAAATCCAGGCTCATGTTACGATGGGACACGGGCAAGCGGGCGAACATCAGGCGAATGCCCTGATGCATCGGCTTCGGAACCCAATCGTTGTAGAGCTTGGCCCACTTTAGAGCGCGAAAGGGATCATAGCCGGCGAACAGTTCATCAGCGCCGTCACCCCCTAAAGCTACGGTAACGTGCTTGCGGGCAAATCCACATAAAAGGTAAGTAGGCAGCAATGAGCTATCGCCCATCGGTTCGTCCAGGCGACAGGCAATTGAGGGTAATAGTTCCTTGGCTTTTTCCAGGGACAGCCATTCCAGGTGATGATGGGTCTTCAAATGGCTCGCTACGGCGTTGGCGTATTCGGATTCGTCGAAACTAGCCTCATCAAAGCCAATGCTGAATGTATTGAGCTTGCCCTCGCCCAATTCGCGAGCAGCAAAAGCCGAAATCGCCGAGGAATCAATGCCTCCGCTCAGAAATGCCCCAATCGGCACATCCGAGATTAGTCTGCGCTTGACGGCTTTGCCGAGCAAATCACGCAACTCTTCCCCCCACACTTTCTCGGGGTGGACCGGGACGCTTTCGAACGGTTCGATCACAAACTCCCAGTATTGATTGACATCGATCCGTCCCGTCTTGAGATCGAAGCTCAATGAGTGCCCCGCCGGAAGTTTGTAGATTTTGTCGTAAATGGAATGCGGGGCCGGTATGTAACCGTAAGCAAAATATTTTTTCAGCGCCAGCCGAGAGACTGTGGGCTCAATGACGGAATGCGCGGTGAGTGCGGTCAGTTCAGAGGCGAACGCGAACAAGCCGGGCTGCTGTGTGTAATAAAAGGGCTTTTTGCCGAATCGGTCGCGGCTGCAAAAAAGACGATGGCTTTCGCGATCATAAATCGCAAAGGCCCACATGCCGTTGAGCCGTTCCGTCAGCGATTCTCCCCAAACGCAGTAGCCGAGCAATAAAACCTCCGTGTCGGAATGGTCACTGATGAATACTTGGCCGAGTTTTTTCAGTTCCTCCCTAAGTTCGACGTGATTGTAGATTTCGCCGTTGAATACTATGCCCAGCGCTCCATCATTCGTCCACATCGGTTGCGCCCCGCCCGCAATGTCGAGAATGGATAGCCGCCTATGCCCAAGATAAATCCCTTGTTCCTGATCGTGCCAAACCCCATCGGCGTCCGGACCTCTGGAAGACTGGGCAAGATTCATTCGTCGGATATCATCCATACTTCCCCTTCCGACAAAACCAGCAATGGCGCACATATTTAGAGATTCCTTGCCGAAGGTATCGTAGATCTATGGGAGTCCTGCTTGAAATTTCGTGTTGCCTTTACGTGGTAAACATCCTTTTTCTGCGACTCATGATACGTTCGCATAACTAATTCCGCCAACAAACCCATTAACAAGCAAATCACTCCCGTCAGGGCGGTAAAGACAAACATGAGCGGTAAGGGTGTTTGCACAAGTGAGGTATTATCAAAAAACTTAAGGTATAAGGCCCAAACTGCGGCCAATCCACTGAGCAGCAGGCTCAACATGCCGATACCGCCGAAAACATACATGGGCTTTTGTGCATAGCGGTCTAGAAATTTGACAACAGCTAAATCGAGCACCACTTTAACCACCCGTTCAAGCCCATATTTCGACTGACCGAACTTTCTAGGATAGTGGGCGACCGGTATTTCCGTTACTTTGGCGCCATACCAACTGGCATATATTGGGATGAAGCGATGCATTTCTCCGTAGAGTTTTATCTCCTTGATAATATCTTTGTTGTAGGCTTTGAGAGAACATCCGTAATCATGCAGGTGGACTCCTGAAATCTTTGAAATTATCCAGTTGGCGATTCGACTAGGTAGATTGCGACGCAAGGCATTGTCCTTACGGTTTTGTCTCCAACCTGAGCAAACATCAAACCCCTCATCAAGCTTAGCTAGTAGCTTAGGAATATCTTCTGGATCGTTTTGCAGATCGGCGTCGATAGGAATGATTACATCGCCACTCGCATAGTCGATCCCCGCCATCATAGCAGCGGTTTGTCCATAATTGCGGCGAAAGTGAATAATTTTGACCCTTGAATCCTTTTCCGCCAACTGATCCATAATAGCCGCGCTGCCGTCGACGCTACCATCGTTGATCAGAATAATCTCCCATTCCCGATTCAACTTACACAATACATTCTTTATATTTTCATACAATATAGGAATGCTCTCTTCCTCATTGTATATGGGTACGCAAACGCTCAGCACTTATAAATCCTTCCATCAAATTATTCTGTTTTTCTGATAAAAATAGCTAAAGACCCTGCATGAAATTCCTTATGGGTAAGCCTAATTCCCCATATCAATCATCCTAATCCTTGCGGCTTCCGTTCATAACGGCAATCCAGATATATAAAAACTGATGTAGCTATCCAGTATATTTAACTTCTGTCGCCTAAAGCAGGGCACTCTCTTCCTAAGGAAGAGAGTGCCTGATACTCTACGGCACAACACTACCCCGAAGCTTGTCGTATTTGTTTAACAGCGGCATCAATTTTTAAATTTAACAAGATATTCCCTAAAAACAGGTTGGCCTTGCTTGCATCTCCATCGGCTCCGGTCGAAGCGAAGTCGGCGCGGGTATGATCGACTTTAAACGCCTCCCTTATTCCGTCCGGCATAACCGCCATTAATTCGGAACTATCCCTGATTCCGGCATGCCCTCCGATTTGTAAATCGGAAAAACCGTTATTTCGTAAATACGCTAATTGAAAATTATTTTCGTAATAATCGTTGATATGCAGCACCCGGACGCCTTCAGTATGCCACTGCTGGGTCAAGCGTTCCGCCACCCGTTTCTGAGCCGCTTGATTGCCGCCGCTATCGCCGATAAAGGCAATCGTTTTAAAACCATGCTGTTTTAAACTTCGCGCAGTCGATTCCAGCAGGACTTCAAACTCTGCCTCGGCTATCGACAAAGTACCGGCAAATTTCATATGCCCGTCCGGCGGATTAATCGAACCTTCGGGAACATAACTTATGACTGGAGCAACCAGAGCATTACCCAAATTTTCAGCAATCTTGCCGGACGTATATTTAACGATGTAGTTGTGCTTACCCAAAATAACATGCGGCCCGTTTTGCTCAGTACCTCCGGTTGGCACCAGCACTGTTGTCGCACCTCGGTCGATTGCCTCCTTCACCTCCTGCCAAGTCATATCTTCAAGGTAATTATTAACGGGAAGTGTAACGGGCGCTGTCGCCTTATTGCTCAAATAGACGGCAGGCAGCACCACCAGAAAGAAAACCAAAACCGACGCATAGCGCTTGGGCTCTAAAAGCATGCTCAATCTGAAATTTTTAAATAAATTAATAAAAGGCATTAAATACAAGCTCCAATAGGTGGAAAATTTTTCATTTTCTTTATCTCCCAAACCGAACACAATGTCTTCCTTAGTCTCCGGAACATACAAAGTTCCAAACAGGCCATCCCAAAAAGCAAAAGTAAAGCCCATATTTTTATCAAAATGCTGAGGAGCGGAACTATGATGAATCTGATGCTGGGCTGGACTGATAAAAATTCTGCTGAAAACCGGCCCCCAACTCCACCAGATATGCGAATGCCTCAAATTGTAACCAACCAGATAAAACACAACCAAGATCACATTAACACCGGCAACATTGAACAAAACAATGTTATTGCCCATTAAAAAGGTGATCAAACCTAACGCCGCCCCCGATAACAAGCCGCCCAGGCTAAATGCCAGCATACTGTCCACAGGATGCATTCTGAAAACCGTAATAGGCGTCATCACTTCCGCAGTATGATGAACTTTATGGAACTCCCATAACCAGGGAATCCGGTGCTGCATGAAATGACTAAAAAACAAAGCAAAATCGGCAGCCGCAGCCAGAAAAAAAGTATTTAGCACAGCCATCCCGTAAACGCCTTGCAATTTACCTTTTAAGGAGGGCAGCAATTCGTTCAGATTCGCTTCGATCAAATATGAAACGACAAAGGACAACGACGTAAAAAGAACACCGATAAAAGCGCCCTGAAACAACATATCGGTGTAAAAATACAGATAATCATTTATAGAAGACCGATGCCATAAAATGTCTCGAGGAAAAATTACGGACCAAGCGTTTCCCCCTGACTTTACATAGTCCTGCTTATGGACAAGAAACAGAAAAAAAGCTATCGTAAAAGCGGATAGTAAATAGAGCCAATAAACTCGATCGGTATTTGTAAAAAATAAGGCAAACGGGGCGGTTAATTGATCGAGAATATTTAGCATACCGTTAAAATATAAAAGAATATCTATAAAATATTGAAGGAGTTTTTACGCTACCTCGACCCTTATTATGCCTAGTTTACGCAAAATAGTCAGACAAATGTTTCCACTGAAGTTCCTATTATTCTCACTGGTCGTTTTAACAGGAACGGGAATACATCTGCTTACACTGGGAGTATTTCACCTATTCGTAAACCTACAATTTTTATGGGCCCAAACCATTGCAACTTTTGTGGCTATGACCAGTAACTATTTCATTAACAATAATTTTACCTATCGCAACCAGCGCATCAGAGGATGGAAACTGTTATCAGGATTGATAAGTTTTTATCTCGTGTGTTCGATAGGAGCATTAATCGGCATAGTATCAGCTGATTTGTTTTACCATAAACAAAGCAACTGGATAACGGCAGGTATCGTAGGAGGAATTGCCAGCTCCATCTGGAATTATTATTTTTCATCGAAATTAACCTGGAGAAAAAATAATTCCCTTTAATATTGATTCTACTGTTCAAAATCATGGCATTGATTTGCCGTTACTAAGAATTACTCTGAATTGTCTTCGGCTCTTACATCGGGATCTCCAATAGCTATTGTTTATGTTAAATAAATACCTGCCTTATTTTTATCCTAGTCCCGATACTAGTATTAGTAAAGAATCCGGCTCTGATATAGCCCTTTGCACAAATTCATCAAAATCCGCCCAATGTAAAATCAAACGATGGTTGTTTCTTGTCTGGAAAGTCATTACCAGTGAGATAACCCAGCCGGTTACCATCAGCGAAAACGGCTTGCTTTCAACACAAATTCCATCAGGACAAAATAAAATTGTATTACAGCTATCTTCCTTGTATTTCATCAAGTCAAGTTTCAGTGTTGATAAGCTTAACTGCTCTTATCGTTTAGATTCTTCTTGCCATAAAACTCTATAACAAGGAAATATTGGCCTCAGATCATGTAGCAAACCAAAATAAAATTATAAGCACTAATTCATAAGCTACTCTAATCACTCATCTTAATAATGATATCAATAATATGCCCCTTCTATAATGAAGAACTGATGGTTCCGATTTTTTTTACAGAGCTATTCAATACCCTTGGCACTATTGATGATGAAATAGAAGTTATCTGTATTAACGATGGCAGTAAAGATCGAACGTTACAGAAACTTATTGAACAAAAAAAAGCCAATCCACCCAATGTAAAAATAAAAATTATCGACTTTTCAAGAAATTTCGGAAAAGAAGCCGCGTTAACTGCCGGCATAGACCATGCTTTGGGTGATGCTGTCATACCGATAGACACTGACCTGCAAGATCCTCCACAACTGATCACGGAACTAGTTAATAAGTGGCGGGAAGGGTATGAAGTGGTGTTGGCTAAAAGGTGCGATCGTTCTTCCGACACTTGGTTAAAAAGAAAGACTGCTGGGTGGTTTTATAAACTTCATAACCGTATTTCTACGCCACCTATTCCGGAAAATGTCGGGGATTTCAGGCTATTAAGTCGTGCGGCAGTTGAGGCGTTAAAGCAGTTGCCGGAACGCGAAAGATTTATGAAAGGACTGTTCAACTGGGTTGGATTCAACACTGCGCAAATCGAGTACACTCGGCCTAGCAGAAAAGCCGGGAATTCAAAATTTGCCGTTGTTAAATTATGGAATTTTGCTCTCGATGGCATCACCAGTTTTAGTACGGTGCCGCTCAAAATATGGAGTTATCTGGGATTCATTATCTCTTTTTTTGCATTCACATACGGTGCCTTTATTATCACCCGCACCTTAGTCTATGGCATAGATATCCCCGGCTATGCTTCATTGTTGGTCGTTACGCTGTTTCTTGGCGGTTTGCAGTTAATCGGTATAGGCGTCCTTGGCGAATATTTGGGAAGAATCTATATCGAAACAAAGAACAGGCCCATCTATATCATCAAACAGGAGTTATAAGTACCTATGGATAAAGATATATATATCCAAATGAGCCGGCATGAAGACAAACATTGGTGGTTTGCAGGCAGAAGAAACATCATAAAATCCATATTAGATAGATTCTATGAGAAAACCACCTCCGATAAAATACTTGAGGTTGGCTGCGGAACGGGAGGAAACCTGGCGTTGTTATCACAATATGGTGCGCTTGCCGCGGTCGAACTTGATGATGAAGCCTTAGAAGCCTCTACAAAGAGAAACATTTGCCCGATCCATAAGGGATCACTGCCGGACCAGCTTCAACTTAACGATAAATTTGACCTGATCTGCATGCTGGATGTTCTTGAACATATCGAAGATGACTCACAGTCATTACATACCATAGCGTCTCGGCTAAACGACAACGGGATGCTACTAATTACTGTCCCTGCCTATAACTTTTTATGGAGTGCTCACGATGAAATACACCATCACAAAAGACGTTATACGCGAAAACAACTTGAAGAACTCATCTTAAAAAACGGCTTAACTATAAAATATTCGACTTACTTTAATACGCTTTTGTTCCCAATCGTTTATTTTGCAAGGCTTGTCGGCAAACTCATTAATAAGATCCAATCTTCCGACCTCATCATGCCCTCTCCTGTGATTAATTGGATGCTGCAACACTTCTTCCAATTAGAAATCCCCCTGCTAAACATGACTACCCTGCCTTTTGGAGTATCAATTTTAGTTATTGCTAAAAAAGCAGCAAACGCATGACTTTAACAAAATCGCACTTAGCTTATAAATCGTTATGGGCAATATGCACCGGCTATTTTCTAACCATACTGTTACTGGGACTCGACCGCCATTGGAGCTTCAAAACTTCAATTTATGATACTGGTGTTTTCGATCAAGCAATATGGAGCTGTCTGAATGGAAAAGTTCTACTCAATACCATAAATTTATCCGAGCCCATAAACTGGTTGGGACTTCATTTTCATCCCATATTGTTTTTATTTGTCCCGCTTTATAAATTGTCAGCATCGCCAGAATGGTTGATTCTTGCTCAGTCTTTATTTATAGCTCTAACCGCTTTCCCCATTTATAAAACCGCGCTCAAGTTAAATTATTCTGCTTGGCACGGCCTCCTTTGGGCAATCAGTTTTTTGTTAAACCCTTTTGTTTTAAGTGCTGCAATATGGGACTTTCATCCTGTTTCTATGGCAGCTCCCGTTATCAGCTTAAGCATTTATTACCTGATCTCCAACAAATTTGACAAGCTGTTATTGTGCATTATCTATTTATTATTATGTCAAGAACAATTTGGCATACTTGTAATAGGCATTGGTATATCTTTCTATATAATTAATAAGGAATTAAAAAAGTCATTGCTCATAATATTTATTGGAGCATCGTATACAATCTTATTATTTATGTATGTCTTCCCTGTCTTGTCGCCGACAGGAACTCATCTTATGATGAGCTCTGAAGTTAAAAATTTAATCAGATATAATTGGCTAGGAAGCTCATTACCTTCGGTCATCTACAATATCCTTGCAAATCCTCTGAAGATATTAAAAATTAGCCTTATTGATTTGGAGGGTTATAAATACATCCTATTTTTGCTGGTCCCTTATGGATCAGTGCTGCCGATACTGGGCATTGAAATATTATTAATAGGCACTGCGGATTTTGCGGCTAATATCCTATCGCTGGAAGATTTACAAAGATCAGTGACTGGATACTACTCGATAACTTTAATTCCAGTCATTATTATTTCGGCTATGGTTGGGCTTAACCGGATCAAAAAAACTACATCGCGCAAACAGTTTAAACGTATAAACTTATTGATTTTGGTTTCGTTTACATCTTTGTTTATTATTTGTGTTCCTCATATTTTTGGCAAGGACAGTTTCTGGCTTTTAAGCCCGTTTCCTACCAAGGATCCATCATTAGCTGAAATTCATACACATATACCTGCTGACGCCATATTATCCGTTCAAGCCAATATTGGAGCGCACTTTTCCCAAAGATATAGTATATATACCTATCCCAATAAAGTTTCCGAGGCTGATTTTATCATTCTGAAACTAGAGAATATCGATGGGAACTTAGAAAGCAATAAGTTACGATTCATCAATAATATGATGCTTGAGCCTGATGGCTATTTAGCCTCTATAAAATGCCTACTAGCTAGCAAGGAATACAGCATTTATTTTTTTAAGGCCCCATGGCTGATTTTTTCAAAAAATCACAACCAAAACCCTAAAATAAATCCTGAGACTGTTACTGTATTTCTAAATACATTTGAGTCACAATGGAATGTTGATAAAACAAAACATAACTTAAATCAATGCTCTGAAATAAAATGAATATTATCGATAACGAACAATCAAAGAATAAATTTTTTATTCTCCTGCTTTTAGCTTACTTAACCTGGATCACCGCCGCCAACTGCGGCACAGGAGATGATACTTATTGGCATATCAAAGTCGGCGAATGGATACTAAACAATAAAAAAGTTCCATCAACAGGCATTTTCTCCTATACGGCGGAAAATTTTCCTTGGGTATCACACGAATGGCTAGCGGCCATATTATTGCATACCACCTTCAGCCTGACAGGATGGCCTGGATTAATCTTTCTGGCGACATTTTCGATAATCCTGTCAATGTTGATACTGCTCAACTTTCTGGTTAAACGGATCAGCATCAATGTCAGCATCATTTTTATACTGTTCGCCTTCTTTTTGCTGGTGCCTCACATTATGCCCAGGCCGCATATTCTGGCATTGCCTGTTTTGGTTTACTGGACATCGCAATTAATTACAGCCAGCGAAAATAATACGCATCCTCCCTATCCATTGGCACTTATCATGACCTTATGGTCCAATATGCATGGTAGTTTTATTATAGGCATCGCTTTTGTTCTTTTTTTTGCTGCCGAATCCGTTTTTACCGCAGAAGATCGCGCGCTTCGGATTACACTGCTAAAACACTGGTTACTATTTTTGTTGCTTAGTCTGTCTGCAACCTTCATTAACCCACATGGCATTGATGGAGTGCTACTCCCGTTCCAATTGACTGACCAAACCTATACTATTGATAACATATCCGAATGGCTCTCTCCAAATTTTCATGGTTTAGAACCACTTGAATATTGGCTACTGGCCTTTATAGGGCTATCGCTGCACAAAGGCTTAAAACTTCCACTGTTTCGGTTGATTTTTTTGCTAGGTTTAATCCATCTGTCACTCAAATACGTTCGATTTTCTTGTGATCTCCTATCTTTTTTATCACCAATGATCGTGGCGACATCATTTAGTAAACAACTCAACAGAACTTCCAATTTTTCTTTCAATCTGCTTTTTCCAAAAAATATAAAGCAATGGCTCGCCGTGGGCTTGTATTTAGCTGCACTCCTTGCCTATCTACCCACTAGAACAATCGAATCAAAACAGAGTCTTCAAATAGCTAAGGTGTTAACTGCCCTGCAACAAGAAAAGACCGTTTTAGGCAATGTACTGGACAGCTATGGCTTAGGCTTATATTTGATTCATTATAACTATCCGGTTTTTATCGATTCCCGGGCTGAACTTTATGGCGACCCCTTTATCAAGAAATACTTCACGACAATCAATTTAGAAAAAGGTGCCAAGCCATTACTGAATCTCATCAAGGACTACAATATTTCATGGACTATTTTTGAAACACACTTGCCTATCAACACCTTTCTGGGGGAGAGATCCGAATGGCGCCAAATTTATTCCGATAAATACTTCACTATCTATCTGACTGCCAACAAAGATATTAGCGATAGCACGAAACTGGAACTAAAAAAAATCAAAGATAGCCTGCCCAAAGAGGACGACCAGGAAATTTCTAATGAAAAAAATTTTTAAAATTACTATTAAAAAAATTGCTCCATAATGAGTTAGCTGCTAATCATTTCCAGCAGCGAACTTAATAATGCTCTATAATTATTCAGCGGGTTTTCTTGCATTGCATTATGCACAAATTCAAAAAGCCCCAACTTTACATAATTGGTATATTGCGGTTAAATAAACCGCTATATACCGCTTCCTGTCTTACGCATAATTACCTATAGACAGGAATAATGATGGTTGTTAGACTTTTATTGCGCCTGAAACCGCAAGTAAGTATCAATTTTTAAATAATAACGGAGAATTTCATGAAAAATATGAAACATTACATCACTAAATTTTCTACTAAAGAAAAAGGAGCCACAATGGTTGAATACGCCATTATGGTCGCTCTGATTGCAATTGTATCAATCGCTGTGATCACTGGCTTGGGTAAAGAAGTGAGTAACACATTCGGCAAAGTTAACACTGCACTATCCAGTGCAAACAACGGCTAAACATCCATAGCAATGTTAAGAGTCTGCCTAACTTAAATTATATCTAGCTAATTTAATTAAAAAATGCAAAACACGGAATTGGTAATGTATTTTAATAAAATAATAAGTTATTATTAATACTAGGCAGACGCTTAATCATTTTAAGATTTAATATTAGCCTGCTATCCTTGCGCCGGTTTCTCGTCAACCAATAACAGAGAAAAATATGAAACATTACATCACTAAATTTTCTACTAAAGAAAAAGGAGCCACAATGGTTGAATACGCCATTATGGTCGCTCTGATTGCAATTGTATCAATCGCTGTGATCACTGGCTTGGGTAAAGAAGTGAGTAACACATTCGGCAAAGTTAACAGTACATTAGCCAGTGCAAACAACGGCTAATCTCATTAGCATATTAGACACCGATATTTTTAGTTAATAAGACTGTATCACAGCCTCAAACTTTTACCCTGAGGTTATAAACCTCTTTAGATTATTCCAAGGTTAATTGCCAATAAAATAGCCTATATACTTTTCTATTGATCTATAAAATAATTAAATCTGGAGGATGGCTTTTAACTAACATCCGAACCAACATCCAAATTTAAAATTAAACAGAGCATGCTGGAATCGAAACATATGAATCCTTATAACAAAGATAGTTTGCCGCATGCTGTATTTGCTCAACGCCCACGCAGCATAAAGGAAACTGGCTTATCAGCTGAGTTCATTGGCGACTTGGTTATCAAACACTTACATGTCAACGGCATCGCCGATCTGCACCAACTCTCCGAAAATATAGCGCTCTCCGGCAACATCCTGGAAACTGTTTTAACCGATCTGCGCAAGCAGAACCAGGTCGAAATGCTATCCGCCTCACATAGCAGCAGAGGTGAACGTTATGCATTGACCGACAAAGGCGTAGCACAAGCTTTGGTCGCACTAAGTAAAAGCGGATATACCGGGCCCGCTCCTGTGACTCTTGAACAATACAGAATTGTCGTCCAAGCTCAGTCGGTGCAAAATTCTAAAGTTACCCGCCCCGACGTACAAAAAGCCTTCGAGGATACTATTATAGATCCTCAATTACTCGACCAACTGGGACCCGCCCTGCATTCGGGCCGGGCTATTATGATTTATGGACTGGCGGGAACCGGCAAAACCTACATCTGCAAAAAGCTGACCCGCTTGCTCGGAGAATCGATCTTAATACCGTATGCCATCGCAGTTGGCGAAAGCGTGGTGCAGGTTTATGACCCTTCCCTGCACCACGAGGTAAAAGAAAACGAAAACCCAGCCAGCATACATCTGCATCAGGGTTCTGACCCTCGTTTTATCAAATGTGAAAGACCTATTGCCATCAGCGGTGGCGAACTGACATTGGATATGCTGGAAATCGACCACGATAAAAACACTCGCTTATCTCAAGCGCCATTGCAGCTAAAAGCTAACAATGGCATGTATATTATTGATGACTTGGGGCGTCAACGTGTTAGCCCCATTGATCTGTTTAACCGTTGGATTGTCCCGCTAGAAGAAAAACATGACTATCTGAGCCTCGACACCGGCAAGCGGGTGCAAACCCCATTTGATGTAATCCTCATTTTCTCTGCTAATATTAATCCTGTAGAACTTGCGGATGAGGCCTTTTTAAGACGTCTGGGCTATAAAATCAAGTTTGCCCCAGTTAGCCAGGCTCAATATATTAATATTTGGCAATTATATGCAAAAGAGTTGCAATTAAACTGTCCGGCCAACTTGCTTGATGAAATCATTGAACGCTACAAAAAAGAAAACCGTCCTTTTTTGCCTTGCCATCCCAGAGATTTATTGGGGTTAGTAAGAGATCAATGCGAATACCAAGGCGATGACAGAATAGCAACAACCGAAAGATTACATCTCGCATGGGATACTTATTTTATTGACATTGAAAATGCAAGGATAGACTAATGAACAGTCGTTTTTTTATTATGCTGGTAATTGCCCTTGTTCTGGCAGGGCTGGCCGCCTGGACGGCAAAACAATGGGTTGATTCGCAAACCACCCAGAACCCGGTCACAACCGAGCAAAATACAATCCCCGTATATGTAGCCGCCATCAGCATTCCATTCGCTACCCGTATAGACCAAACGCACATTAAATTGATGCAATGGCCCAAAAATAACGTTCCTGCCGAAGCATTCACTGAAGCCGACATACAAGCCAACCCCAACGCTATTATCGGCAAAGTGACCCAGCGCGATTTTTATGCCGACGAAATCCTGTTAAAGCCGCAAATCAAAGAGCATGCGGGCGGCAGCACCTTATCGGCATTAATTAAAGAAGGCATGCGCGCCATGAGTGTCCGCGTTAATGACGTGGTAGGTGTCGCCGGTTTTATTCTCCCCGGCAACTACGCAGATATAATTGCCTCACGCGGAGATCACGGCGGAACTTATACTTTATTAAAAAACATTAAAATTCTGGCTATCGATCAAACTGCATCGACAGCTCAGGATAAACCCGCCGTGGTTCAGGCTCTGACTTTGGAAGTCACGCCAAAACAGGCAGAGATTTTGGTGCAAGCAATGCAAACAGGCCCTCTCCAGTTTACCTTGCGCAACCCTATGGATACGGATACCTATATTGAGCCTGAACCCATGGCAATTGAAACTAAACTTCCTAAAGAAACCCGCCAGAAAGCACCCATGACAATTATGATTCTTCCCTGGGGAAGTCAGAAGTTTGTCCCGAATTGTCAAGAAGGAGCCGCTTGCTGAGCAATGAGAACCAGTTTAAATAAATCAATTTATAATTTAAGTTCATGCGATTAAACGCATGATTTAAAAAATAATAAAAAAAGAAAGGGAAGTATCACCATGTTAAACATCTATCCAAGCAGCTTACTAAAGGCGGTACCCGCACTGCTTTTAGGCTACACCCTTCAAGTCGGTGCCGAAGTGACAACCAGCTCCGACAGCAGGCATCTTACCTACCACGTACCGGTAAATAAGTCCCTGTTGATCAATCTTGATCGAAATGTTAAATCATTAACCAAAGGCAAGGACGACATAGCTGATATTACGGTTCTTAATCCCAGACAAGTATTGCTAAGAGGAAATGCAATAGGCGGAACTAACGCAACCGTCTGGGATGCCAATAACCGTGTCGCTATGGTTTTGGATGTTGAAGTGACCCATAACCTGGACGGACTCAAACAAAAACTTTACGAACTAATGCCCAACGAACATATTGCAGTTCGTGGCGCGGAAAGATGTATCGTTTTGAGCGGTGAAGTCTCCAATCTGGTCAATATGGATTTCGCCATGAAACTTGCACAAGGCTATGCCGCAGCCGGAATTAGTGGCGGTGCTAGCGGTGGTGGCGGGAGTAGCGGTGGCTGCGGCGATAGTGGCGGTGGCGGTGCTAGCGGCGGTGGCGGCGGCGGGAACACTAAGCAATTTATCGTCAATATGATGCATGTAGGCGGCGAACAGCAGGTAATGCTTGAAGTAAAAATTGCCGAAGTCAGCCGTACATTGGCTCGAGCATTGAGTTTAAACAGCGGAGCAAGTAAAACCAACCTTCAGGACGGAACTTTTCTGTGGGATGTTGCTGCGGCTGGCGCAGGATTATTTACCGGGTCATATGTTGCCGGCGCTACCCTTTTCAACTGGAGCTTAAACTTTAGCAAAGACACCAGTCTGGCAACCGTCTTGGCAGAACCTAATCTGACCACCCTTAGCGGACAAAAAGCATCGTTTTTATCCGGCGGTGAATTTCCCTTTACTGCCTGTACCTCAGCCACGGCAACGACTAACGGTGCCTTTGTACCTTGTACAGTTAACTTCAAACCCTTCGGTGTAGGCCTTGAGTTTACGCCTGTTGTATTAGATTCCAACCGTATCAACCTGACCACTCATGTTTCGGTTAGTTCGCTGAGTAATTCGGCTAACCAGATCTTATCGACCGGCGTCGAAGATCTTTTAATTCCTCTACAACCCACGCCTAGTCTTGACTCCAGAGAAGCTATTTCCACTCTGGAACTCGCCGATGGACAAACCATGTCGATTGCCGGTTTAATCAGCGAAAACAACAGTAACAAACAGACGCAAACTCCAGGTTTGGCTGATATTCCTGTTCTGGGTGCGTTGTTTAGAAACAGAGAAGCCGCGAACGATAAAAAAGAATTGGTAATTCTGATAACACCGCATCTGGCAAAACCCATACCGCACGACCAGATTCATCTGCCCACGGAAAACTATGTCGCGCCGGATGATATCGAATTCTATTTATTAGGCCGAATGGAAGCCAGAAAAACCCCGATAAAAATGGCGCAAGCTCCTGTATTCGACTCAACTATAGGCGGAACGACCGGTCAATTCGGGCACCAAATTAATGATGGAGGCTCACGATGAATTACAAGACAATTTTAACTGCTGCAATAAGTGGTTTAATGCTCGCAGCTTGCGCCGACGGTAATTACAGACCGTATAATCTGGACGATAAATTCGGCCAGGTTGAAAAACAGATGGTTCAAGCCCAAATTGCCGATCCCGAGGCGGCGAGAAACCCTCCAGCGAACTCTCCGAGAAAAATGGACGGATATGCTGGGGTTAATACTCTTAGATCTTATAGAGATGGATTCGGCACGATTGTTCAACCCCAGGGTCTAACTATTAATATCGGTGGCGCCTCAGGCGGTTCAGGCAGTTCGGGCGGCCAATGATAAGCGTCATTGTTAGAATAAGAACGGTTTAATAATTAGTCAATTAGCGCAGGAGTAGTTTATGAACACATCATTGGCTTCACTAAGCAAATCGAAAGGCAGTGTACTGGTTATTACTGCCTTATCTTTAGTAGCCTTAATGGGTGTGGCGGGACTTGCCATTGACTTGAGCCACGCCGAAGTCAACAAAACTCGACTGCAGAATCTGGCCGATGCATTGGCGTTAAGCGCGGCTATCTCACTGAACAAGCAGAATAATCCTACAACCAGTACGGATGAGGTCGCTGCCGAGGCCTATGCTAGAGCTAATACACTCGCCCTTTTTAAAAACAGCGTCGGGAACAGCGAAATCAAAACGGCTATTGCATCCGGTCCTCCACTAGACTTTATCTTTACCTTCGCCAATATCACTGACCTCAATGCCAGCACTGCCGGAGACTGGAAAAAATCAGTGGATATTGCACCTGGAGATCCGCAAAATGCCGCCAACTTTGTCAGGGTCACAAGTTTAAATAATCCGATGAATATTTCTACTTGGTTTGCCGGTGTTATTGGATTCAATAACATGCCGGTATCTACCTCGGCGGTGGCCGGTTTCACTCCAATTACACCTTGCGATACCGCACCAATGATGATGTGTGCCGCAATGGACGATACAGGAAAAGTTAAAGACACTGACTGTAACAATGATTCAAATCCTAATGCTGCTATACTTGGTACAGATAACGACTGTTATGGTTATGAATTAAACGCCTTATACTGCCTGAAAAGCACATATGGTGGTACACCTGATCCTTTATGCCCTTCTCCACCTAGCCAATTTGGCCCGGGAAACTTTGGCTGGCTGGATCTTGGAGGCACCCCCTCCCTTAAGACTTGTGCGGCTGGTGACCCCACTTGCAGTCTCAATTGCAAGTTTCCCATTGATCCCGTAACCAAATTACCCGTTGTTCCAACCCAAACTGGTGAGGCTTTCGGCCAAGCCTCTCAGGGGTTTGACACTCGCTTTAATATCTATGGTGGTGGTCTTGATAGAACAACCTATCCACCGGATACAGTCATAGCAAGCAATACAAACGGTGATCTTACCCAAATACAAACAATCGGTTCTGAAACAGCGTTGACAAACATTTACAGCACCTATTCGACCGCCGCAACTGACTTACCAATAGCAGACCGACCAGGCCAACCATTAAGACGAATATTGCCGGTTCCATTTATAAACTGCGGCACACCTTCTAATCCTATCACCATCAATGGCAAATCTGATGTTCAAGTTGTTGGCTTTGGCTGTTTCTTGATGGCTCGGGAATATGGAAACGTCAGTATCCCTTATGTTCACGGAAGCGGCACCGGCAGCAATAAGTATCTTTATGGCGTGCTAGTCGGCAACGATATCTGCAGCGGTATTGGCAGCGTCAACTCAATTAATGACTTCGGTTATGATAAAGTGATACTTTATAAAGATCCATTTGGGGGACATTCTTGATGCCCCCGTTAAAATACAGCACAAAGATTGCCGAAACTGGCGCTGCACTTATTGAATTTGCCATTATTGCTCCTTTGCTGCTGACTTTAGTAATCGGCATATCAGAGTTTAGCTATGCATATTATCATTTGAATACGTTAAATAAATCGGTTCAGGACGGTGCACGCTATTTCTCCGACCCACAAAGAGCACGAGTGAATGGCGCTAGCTCGAACCTTACATGGGCTATAAATACTAATACAGCGACAAATCTTAATGTTGCCAAAACCCAAAATCTGATCATTTACGGCAATACTGCCGGGGTCGGCAATCCTTTATTGCCGAATGTAGGTTATTATTCCATCCCTATCATACCTAGCGTTGTTGGCGTCAATCTTGATCATATTAATGTAACTGCGACTTATGACCATAATTTGATGACTAGTAATTTATTATCTGCCCTGATGAGCTTAATTAGCGGTGGGAACGCTACTGTCGGACCTGTCATTCGGTTAACTGCTTCATCCGTCATGAGGGTAGAAGGTGGCTAGAATGAAAATACAACGCGGCGCGGCTATGGTCGAATTTGCCCTGATAGCCCTGATGTTTTTTATCATCTTGTTCGGCATTATCGAATTTGGGAGGGCTTTTTTCATTTATAACTCACTGGTAGAAGCTACTCGGCGCGGTGCCCGTGTCGCGGCTGTTTGTCCGGTTTCCTCAGACGGCATCACCCAAGTCAAACAAGTGACTATGTTCGATACTCCAGGCGGCACAAGTACGCCATTGTTAGGACTTTCCGAGAGTGATATTGCAGTGAGCTACTATAAAAATGATATGACATCTGTTACTGCTCCGATTCCAACAGTTACAAGTACAGACTACGACAATACTGCTTTTGTCCGTGTAGAAATTTTGCCCTCTTTTACACATACTCTATTCATTCCTTTATTACAGAATACATTTTCCGTCCCCAGCATTCAAACAACTCTTCCTAGTGAAAGCCTCGGGAGAGTTTCCGACGCCAATCCCTTGACAAAACGGTGTTGTCCCGGTGACGGATACAGTGGCACATTGTGTACGCCATAAAGTTCTAAATCGGAAGGTTCTGATAAATAATCCAATTTCCTGAAATTAATAAACACAAAACCATGCAAAAGGACGCAATTTCTATAGAGATTCTAGGTAGTAACCTATCCACATTAACACTCCAACGCAGCCACATTTCGGCTTTGATCAATAAAGAGATAACTACGTATTTATATGACGCTACATCTCCTACACTGCTCTATAAAGATAAAAAGCCGCCTGAATTACTGATTTTTCTGCTCGATGATTCGACAGTCGATGCGCTGAACCAATTAACCGCTCTGCCCTCTTCAATGCGCCCGGCTTTGCTGGTAATTGCACAGGACAACGACAAACACCTAATGCGACTTGCGATGCAGGCTGGAGCCCGGGATTTCTTTACCCATCCCGTCGACAGCCACGAGCTGCATAAGTCTTTAATTCAAACTATCTTCGATCTGAGACGGGGGCAATCTCAACAAGGTATCCTGACCACGGTTATTAACGCTAAGGGCGGCTCAGGCGGAAGTTTTATCGCCTGCAACCTCGCCCATCTTACTTCGGTCGTTTCCGATTCTAGCGCTGTCTTAATGGATTTGGACCTGCAATTCGGAACTCAGTCGCTCAATCTTGATGTAAAGCCGCGACACAATATTGTAGAAACGCTTAATGACGTCGCCAAACTTGATTTTGAGGGTCTTGACGGTTATATGACCCGGCATGAAAGCGGATTGCGTCTGCTCTCGACCGAGCATGATCATTTAACCCTTACCAATGAAATCTCTATAGAGAATCTTGACCAGCTATTGACCCTGTCCATCAGCAGCTACAACCGTATTTTTGTGGACTTGCCGCGCCACATTGATTCGGTGTCGGTCACAATATTGGAAAGATCAGATCAGATCGTTATCGTAATACAGCAAAGCCTGGCTCATATGCGCGACGCCAAACGTTTAATAGGAATATTGAGATCGGAATTCAATATAGCCGCCCCCAATATTTTCATTGTCATTAATCGCTACAATTCTGAGGGCAGTTTAAAGATAAAGGACGTTCAAGATACGCTGGATTGTCAGAACGTGCTCACCGTTCCAAACGATTACGAAACGGTTGCTCAATCAACAAACCTGGGTATTCCTTTATACAGTTACGCGCGTAACGCGCCCATCACTAAATCAATAATGTCGCTGATTGAATCTCTAAATGTAACTGTCAAAGACGAATTCAAAGAGAAAAGTTTTTTTCAAAAACTGTTCCGCTCAAAAAATAAATAATAAGCAGTCCGTCAAAACAATTAACATGAAGCAGTTATAGGTACATTTTTATTCATATACACACGGATAAATATGTACCTAAATCCGAAACTTGCGCCTAAGCTTATATCAGTTATTTTATACTCAATCCCAAATCAGAAATCCTAATAACTGATATTACGCAATAGTTAATGAATCTTTATCACCAAGGTTTCTTGTGGTTAAGGCTAGTAGCAATCAGCGTTCGTTGTATCCCGCTTCATGGCCACTTTGCTTCCTGTACTCCTTCAAATACAGCACCTCTCTGACGTAATTAAGGGTCTCAGGATATGGCGGAATGGTGTTATTGTATTTGATTACGGCATTTTCGCCAGCATTATAAGCGGCGACGGCCAGATCCATGTTCGAATTGAACATTTTGAGCAAGTCTTTCAAATAATGCGTGCCGCCCTCAATATTCTGGACAGGATCACGCCGATCGGTAACGCCATAACGCCTCGCGGTATCGGGCATTAGCTGCATTAACCCCACTGCACCCGCCGAGGAAATAGCTGTTGCGTTATAGGCGGATTCGGCCTGAATAACGGCGTGTAACAATGTGACATCAACCTGATGCCTGTCTGCTGCCTTGGCAATCAGATCCGTATATTTACTTTTGTTCATACTTAAAGAAGGCAAGGCTTTGCTATAGCTACTCCGACTTATTGACCGGGTCTCCTCCTTTAATTTGGGTTTTATCTTTTTTGAAACGTTGCCATTATTTGAAAAACCATTCTCGCTTGAATAATACTCCTCGCCATTAACATTGATAGTGATGTTATAAGATTCTGCATAAATATTTACGCTAAAAGCTAGCATTAAAATCAAAAGATAGGTTTTTATCAAATTGTTCAGCATAACGCTTTCTAGGTTAGAAACTAAGTTGATCTATTTTTGAACACAAAACAAATCGATTAAAATAGCTTTACTTGAGATTGTTTTGAACAGCACCTGACATCTTCCTCGCCTTGAGGACGAAGACCTCTACGGCGCACAGACCGTAAAACCACCCAACGTCCTAACAGCAAGCAATGCACTGCACAAGCTAAGGACTTGGTTAAAAATAACTTCCCGAAATCGCTATTTTCGGTTGTTAAGCCGTTCGTGCTGGGCCCTTCGATAAACTCAGGAGAGCCCTGTCGAAGCATGACCGGCTTGACGCGGTAGGTCCGAAATTTTCCGCCCACCTCATCCGACAAGCTCATGACAGGCTTCGACAAGGCCTTTAGTCCTGAGCGTAGTCGAAGGGTCAGGGCGAACGGAAAAATTTCACCGATCCATATCGGGAAGTTATTGCCGGCCATATCCTAACCGGGCGTGTCCGCCCTTAAAAACATTGATCGCACCGGACAGCTCGGTATTTTCCTCGAAACTACCTACGCACTCTAATCTAAGTTAGCTTTGCCCGATTCTCTCTAGCGTCATGCCCCGGCGAAACGGCGTAGTTAATACCGCCATCTGACATTAATTCATATTTGAAGACTTCAAGTCTTCGCATAACCAATAATACTCTGCCATATAAACGATGGCAATGACATAAGACATGCCGGACAGTGTGTTGTGGAGGGTACGCGTCCATCCGGTCTTTATAACATAACACTGCCGTGGACTAATTATAAAAGCCAACTGACTAACCTTCCGAAATCTTAGCAAGCATATGCGCCGACTTTGAAGCAGGGCTAGGTGGAATTTGATGGAGTGGACGACTCAGTTCGTTTGCTGGTTCCCCTAAAGTGAATATCGAAACCAAGTACCTGAATATAAGTTTCCAGCTTTTGTCTTAAGCCGGAGTGCAGGCTTTGCCTACATGGATGTAGATAAGGGGCGTGAGCACGACTGCATGGATGCAGGAGGTACGACCCCATGGATGGGGGAGGTAGAATCGCGTCGGGAACAGCGATCGAGAGCACCAACAGTAGGCGCTTTAGGCGCAGCTTCCGCTCCTTGCTCACGCTAAGTACCTACATCCATGTAGGCAATGCAGGAGCAGTTGCCGAGTAGCGGAAGCTTCGTCTGCTTTGCAAGCGGAGCTTGCACTCCAAAAACCCGAAAACTTTAGTTCAATTACTTATTGATGTTACGCATTGGTCGCGAAAAGGCGGTTTTATGTTTTAATTCGAATAGCTGTGACGGAGTGGGTAGGGCGTGCCGTGCGCGCCTTCGGAGATATGACGTGAGCACGTTTTATGGTCATTGCTTAAATTCATCAATGCCTGCTTCTTAGCTCCGAAGGCGCGCATGGCACGCCCTACAGCGGGATTAGGTGTTTATCTTTTTTTGGCTGTAATGGACAGGACAGCGCGTAACGTCAGTTACTTAGTGGAAAACCTGAAGGGGGCGCCGTTTGAAATTATTCGGAAAGACATCGAGCAACAGCCCCTTCATTAACTGGCAAATAAAAAACAGCGCTCCCACACTACGGTGTATTGAAGGACGAGCTTTTCGCGATAGATTAATTATTTTATACCGACAAAGCAGCTGGGGCAGTTACCCTAAAAGCCGACAGGCAGCATTTCCACTGCATAAGGTGGCTAGGCTGTAGCGGCGTATTTTTTAGACAATTTATATCTGATAATATTGATTTATTGCATTGCTTCTAAAATAATTGTGACTCGCTATATGGATAAGCAATACGCATCCATCAAATCTGAAGGATGCGTATTGCTTATCTGACCTACAGTCGACCTCTTAGATCAGTCTGAAATGTTAATTAATTTATTACACTATTTCTTAAATAATTGTAATTAATCGTTATACTGTAGTTATGGATTAATTGGAACAGAATGCAATCTAAACGGGTACCAATAGCAGTGCTTTACTTGAGCTCTATTAATCAAACCATTAACAAGGGATCTTATTGTGAATCTAAAAAGTCGCATCCAAAGCTACACGGGACAAAATAACAAAGCATTATTTAGTAATGACAAACCGGAGCATTCAGCCCCAGCTCCAATTGAAAAAACTTCGACTCCTCCTTTAACATTCGAGCTGCTTTCGCCTAAGGAAACTGAATACAAGGATAAAATCCATCAAAGGCTGATGGATATCCTTGATTTATCTTTGATCGTTAAAATGGAGAATACGGATGCCAGAAAACAAATCAGTGAAATAGCTCGCCGTATTATTGATGAAGAATCGTTACCGGTGATAGCCAGAACACGGCAGTTAATCGTTAATGAAGTGGTTAATGATATCTTGGGACTCGGTCCTCTTGAGCATTTACTTTATGAACCGACCATTGCCGATATACTAGTTAACGGCTGTAATTCGGTCTTTATCGAACGCTTCGGGAGGCTCGAAAAAACCCCCATCACCTTTAAGGACGACGCCCACCTACTAAAGGTTATCGACCGGATTGTCACCCAGGTCGGACGAAGAATAGACGAATCCTCCCCCTTGGTCGACGCACGCTTGAAGGACGGCTCTCGTGTCAATGCAATTATTCCGCCATTGGCGATTGACGGCCCGTCTTTATCGATACGGCGTTTCACACAGGATAAAATGCAGTTGCAGGACATGGTTAATATCGGCAGTATAAGTCAGGCCATGGTCGACGTTTTTGCCAATATGGTTAAGGTCAGGCTCAATATATTGATTTCCGGCGGTACTGGTTCAGGTAAAACCACCATGCTGAATGCTCTTTCCAATAACATCCCTAAAAATGAACGGATTGTAACCATCGAGGATTCAGCCGAACTGCAACTAAAAAATGAAAATCTGGTTCGTCTTGAGACTCGCCCACCTAACATTGAAGGTAAAGGCGAGGTTAATCAGCGCGATCTGGTCAGAAATAGTTTGCGGATGCGGCCCGATCGTATCGTCATCGGCGAAGTGCGCGGGCAGGAAGCTTTCGATATGCTGCAAGCAATGAATACGGGACATGACGGATCATTAACAACTATCCATGCCAACACTCCAAGAGATGCTCTCTCCCGTGTTGAAAACATGGTCACAATGGCCGGTTTTGATTTACCTGTAAAAACCATTCGTGCGCAAATTGCATCTGCAATTGATGTTGTCGTTCAACTTGAAAGAATGGAAGATGGTAAACGACGGGTTAGCAGCGTCTGTGAAGTTAACAGTATGGAAGGCGATGTTATTACGATGAGTGAGATATTTAGATACGAACGCCGAGGCATCGACGAAAACGGCAGTATCATTGGCAGATATGTTTCAACCGGCATAGTTCCACGATTCCATGAGCGTATGAAACAACGTGGCATCAATATCGGCCTTGACAGCTACATTGACCAGACAGCCAACTCATTATAAGGATTAACATCATGGATCAGTCCAAACTCATTATCTTTTTAATGCTGGTTGCCGGCGCTGTTTTTGTACTTTCTCAATTAATTCTGGTGCCCTCTTTCGGCACTAAGTCTGTAGAAAGTCGAAAGATTAGGCAGCGGCTTCGTAAAGTCAACCAAACCATAGACAGTGGCGAGTATTCGCTGGTCAGGCAAAAATATTTACGCGAATTATCAACTTTTGGACGATGGCTGGAGTCATTACCCGGCTCCGACGCTCTAGAAGATTTGATCGAACAGGCCGGTAAAAACTATCGCCCTTACATGGTTATCTTTCTGATGATTGGACTTGCCCTTACAACGGGCGCAATAACTTGGTATTTCACTGCTCATCAATTGATCACCCCGGCTGCTGCATTATTCGCTGCCTCCTTGCCTTATCTAAAACTTAAGAATGACCGTCAAACAAGACTCGACCGGTTTGAAGAGCAACTGCCCGATGCTCTGGATATGATTACTCGCGCCTTACGCGCAGGCTATCCTTTTAATGAAACGATGAATTATATCGCCCATGAAATGGAAGATCCCATAGCCAAAGAGTTCGGCATAACTTTTGAAGAAATTAATTATGGTCGCGATGTCAGGGAAGCTTTTAACTATCTTCTAATGAGAGTGCCCAGTACGAATTTGATCGCAGCGACCACTGCAATTCTGATTCAGAGAGAAACCGGCGGTAACTTGGCAGAATTGCTGGATAAAACCAGCGATCTATTAAGAAAAAAGTTTCGCTTTCAACGTCGGGTAAAAACAATAACCGCCGAGAACCGCATGTCGGCCTGGGTGCTTGCATTGTTACCTTTTGCTGTATTTTTAGCCATTGCACTCAGATCTCCCGAATACATCAAACCATTATTCGATACGGAAATGGGTCATACGCTTCTTGGCGTCGGACTTGTTCTACAGGTTATCGGTGCACTCTGGGTCCGCAAACAAATTAATTTTGATATATAGGCCATACGTATGAATCCAATTTCACAATTTATATTGGGTATTTCAGGTGACCCAGTCATAGGCCATTGGCTGATTATATTTTTATTTGCCGCGACTGCTTTTGCTTTAGCAATGGCGTTCTACTTTTTAGTTTTCGGTATTTATAATCCGGTCAGAACGCGAATGCACAATATTACCGGTTCTACAAATGAAGACCGGTACTTTCGAAGCGCCACGGCGCACTTAGGCAGCTACTTTGTCATCCGGGAAAGAGCAGGCGAAAAGCTCAGTCATGACCGTGAAAGACTCTTACACGCCGGTTATCATGATAAAAATAGCTTATCCCGATATTACGGAATTAAAATTTTATTAACCATCGGCTTACCCGTTCTGATATTTACGATTTGCCATCTATTTTTCCCAAAAATACAGTCGAACGTTTTGCTGTATATGGTTGCCGCTGGATTTCTACTTGGGTTTATTGGTCCCAGCTTTTATCTGGACAGCAAGGTTACTGCAAGAAAAAGAATCATCAAAAATGCTTTTCCTGATGCCATTGACCAACTCATTGTCTGTACCGAAGCGGGTCTTGGTTTGGATGCCGGTTTACAACGAGTCGCCAAGGACACCCTTTTAAGTAATCCAATCATGGGACATGAACTCGGCTTGGTCAATGCAGAGCTTAGAGCCGGCGTTGCTAGGGAACAAGCTCTCAAGAATTTGGTATCTCGAACGGGGGTGGAAGAAATCCGAAATTTTGCCTCTGCTTTATCACAAAGCATACGATTCGGCACCAGTATCGGCAGTACTCTTAGAAACTTCGCTGACGAGCTAAGGGATAAACGTATGCAAGGTGCGGAGGAAGAAGCGGCTAAACTTGCCGTAAAAATGCTCTTTCCATTAGCTTTTTGTTTCTTTCCGGGAATCTTTATTGTTCTCCTGGGTCCTGCAGTTATTTCAATTTACGCTGCCTTTTCACATTAATTCTTGTTCGTCTAATATGCCATATCAAAAACTCAAAGCTTTTACCTTTTCCTGTTTAACACTTTTATTCATTAACGCCTGTAATCCTCTTACCGTTCAACCCAATCAAGCTGAAAGCGACCTCAATAGTCAAAATAATATTTTAAACCTGCTCGATCCTGAGGTAAAAACGGAAAAACAGGCCTTTGCCAAAGCTGAAGAGGCATTAAGCCAAGGAAAAAATGACAATGCTCTTTTTTATTACATCAAGGTCCTGCAATACAACAAACAAAATATTAAAGCTCTTGAACAAATTGCCAACATTCATAATCGCACTAATCATCCCGAACTTGCTTTAAAAGTATATAAGGATATTTTGGCGATCGATAATCAGAATTTATTGGCCAATGAAAATCTCGGGTTATATTTTTTGGAAAATGGTCAAGCCGGCAAAGCAAAAGAATATCTTGCAGTGGCTGTAAAGAACGACAACACCAACTGGAAAGCTCACAATGCACTGGGAGTCATTGCAGATCTGGAACATAACAGCAAGGACGCCATAGCTCATTACGAAGCGGCTTTAGCAGTCGAACCGTCTAACCCAATGCTGTTAAATAATGTTGGTTATTCCTATTATCTTTCCGGTGATCTGCATAACGCGAAGCATTTCTTTACTCAAGCCTTAAACTACGACAATAAATATAAACGTGCCATTCATAATCTGGCATTGATTGAAATTAAAAACAGTAATTTTACAACTGCAGTCGCCCTCTTCAACCGCATTATGCCGGCCCATGAATCATACAACAACATCGGTTATATCAGCATGCTGAACGGTCAGTACGATGTTGCGGAAGAATATCTTCGAAGAGCGATTGACGAATCCCCTGTTTATTTCCCGAAAGCCCAGGAAAATCTTAAAACCCTGATGGCTTTAAAAGCCAAGACACAGTCTTTTGAACCATCAGTGTCTCCTACCCCGATAACTCAACCTAGCGTATCGACTCGTCCGGCACCTTTACCAAATCAGAGCATTTCAGCTAAAGCTGCTCAAAATAAGCCGGCAATAATTGTTAAAGCACCAGTAAAAAAAACAGTTAACAACCGGCCTGCAGCTTTCAAGAAAAAACAACAATAAACTGATACCCAAAATAACGACGGCGTATCTAGCTCAATAATTCTAAAAAAAACACTTATAAAGCAAACAGGAAATAAATTTTACTGGCACTGAAATCAATAGATGCTCAACAGTTTTTTTCAACGTACAGATACTTATTAGCGAGTATGCAATTTAAAACTTATAACTGCATTTTTTAATACTGAAAAACTCACTATTTCATCATTTCTTTTTTGAATAAAGTATCAAGTTTCTTATTGATGTCTTTAGGATATTGAACTGGGGGTTGGGGTTTAGCAATTGTAGGTGCAGGTGGAACATAGCGAACGACAGGCTGTGCGACAGGCGCCTGAACGTGGCTATCGCAACCCTCGTCGTATCTGTAATCGCCTACAGGTCTCAAAAAAGTATATTTTGCCGGTTTACACACAAGGGTATCCGCCAATTTTACAAACGCATTATGAGGAGGTGCTATCGCCGCCATGCCGGTTAAAGGACTGACTCCGACATATATCCCGGCACCAATAATTGTTCCAACGAGACCGACCGGCCTGAGTATCATATCTAGCATCACATCATAACCATCCCCCTCTACCTGACGGTTATCTGCAAAACCGGGCGTTGCTAAAACAGCAAAAAAAACAAGAACAGCCAATTTATGCACTTTCATTATTATTCTCCAAAATGATTAATTTGTATTATAGTTATTAAGAATACGATTGAAGCACCCATATTATATTAGTGAATAATATAATAAGAATAGTTTAAATATCTAAGATTACGTTCAATACGCTGAAAGAAAATTGGACTTGACGTGAAATTAATCTTTATGGCTAATTATATAATTACGTGACCTCTTGAGAATTTATATTCTACATTGATTACAGGCAGATAGAAAATCTTGTAAAACTTGGCCATAAGTTGTCAACCAACTTGTCCGAGGGCTCAATGAAACTTAAGCAGCATCTTTCAGTCTAACTTTGTTTTTCCATTATTTCAGCTTCCGCCTGAGCATCAGCACTAACAACTTTCATCTGCCTCGCGAAATAAATTATCTTTAATCACATTAAAACCTGCATCTGTACCAACCCGCTACTCATTATGCAGGCCTTTGTGTCGTTAATTTCTCTGCAGATGTTAATATAGTGAGGTATAATGTCCTGATAAACAAACACATTTCTCCGCGCTTACGCGCTTTCTAGCTTCCAACAGGTAAATCCATGTCCAATGATGTTTCAACATTACCCTCTTTCCGTGATCTAGCCCTGATTGAACCGGTGCTAAGAGCACTGAATGATGTCGGTTATGAAACACCTTCACCCATCCAAGCACAAACTATCCCGCTCCTACTGAAAGGCAAAGACGTTCTGGGGCAAGCACAAACAGGAACCGGCAAGACCGCCGCTTTCGCATTACCTATATTGTCGCTCATCGATCTTAAGCAAAAAGATCCCCAAGTTTTGGTTCTAGCTCCAACACGCGAACTGGCTATTCAGGTAGCGGAAGCATTTCAACGTTATGCTGCGCATTTAAAAGGTTTCCATGTTCTGCCAATCTACGGCGGACAGGATTACAGCACCCAGTTGCGCCAGCTGAAACGCGGCGCTCATGTAGTGGTCGGCACACCGGGCCGGGTTATGGACCACATGCGTAAAGGCACGTTGAACCTGGATGGACTTAACCATCTTGTGCTTGATGAAGCCGATGAAATGCTGCGCATGGGCTTTATTGATGATGTGGAATGGATACTTGAGCAAATTCCGGAACAACGCCAAATCGCATTATTTTCTGCGACTATGCCGACAGTCATCCGTAAAATCGCTCAACAATATTTGCACGAACCCGAACATGTCACTATCAAGGTAAAGACTACAACAGCTGAAAACATACGCCAACGCTATTGGCTGGTCAGCGGTGTACACAAACTGGATGCGCTGACCCGTATTCTGGAAGTCGAAACGTTCGACGGTATGATTATCTTCGTCAGAACTAAAACCGCAACAGTTGAACTGGCTGAAAAGCTCGAAGCGCGCGGTTATTCCGCCGCCGCGATTAACGGCGACATGTCGCAAGCATTACGCGAGCGCGCCATAGCCAACCTGAAAAGCGGCAAATTGGATATTTTGATTGCCACTGATGTTGCTGCACGCGGACTGGATGTAGATCGTATTACCCATGTCGTCAACTATGACATTCCTTACGATACCGAATCCTATGTTCACCGTATCGGCAGAACAGGACGCGCTGGACGTAGCGGCGACGCCATTTTGTTTATTGCTCCCAGAGAAAGAAATCTGCTGAATAATATTGAAAGGGCAACCAAGCAAAAAGTTGAAGAAATGGGTTTGCCATCAACCGAGGTTATTAACAATAAACGTATCGTCCGTTTTAAACAGAACATTACCGATACCCTAGCTGCCGAAGAACTGGGTTTTTTCAGCCAACTGATTGAACAATACCAACATGAACACAATGTCACCGCGCTGGAAATAGCTGCCGCGCTGGCAAAACTGGTTCAGGGTGACACGCCGCTATTAATGCAAAACCTGCCCAAAAGAGCCAAAGACAGCCGAGATGACCGGCCATCCAGGGACGATAGATCATCACGATCCGACAAGCCGCAAAGAGAGCGCAAACCTAAACGCGCGTTCCCCGGCGGAGCGGATATTGAAATGGAAACGTACCGGATTGAAGTCGGGCATGCCCATGGCGTAAAACCCGGCAATATCGTTGGCGCCATAGCCAATGAAACCGGTATTGACGGTGATCATATCGCACGCATCAAAATTCAGGACGATTACAGCACCGTTGAATTACCTGCCGGCATACCGAAGGAGTTGTTTGAGGAACTGAAAAAAGTCAGGGTAGCCGGACAGCAACTTAACATATCCAAAATGGGTGAAGGCTCCAGCCCCAGAAGAGCGGCAAAGTCCGACGATGGCGCTAAAAAAGTGGATAAAAGCAAGAAAAGAATGGGATCTACATCTAGACGAGCAAAGCCGAAAGCTGAATAACCTGTAAATCTGTGGGTGGGGAAGCGACCAGCCAGTCTGTTGGTCGCCCCTGTCAACTTATTCAATTAATTCCAGGAGTCCAAAGCTTGCTTTGGATATTGCAAGAAAAGTTATAAGTTCTCCAAAGCAAGCTTTGGACTCCATTATTCATGGCATCCGCATCAACTAGCCGTTCATGGTTTATTGATATTACTGATTCCAGAGACAAGCTCCAGCGGCTTTTTCAATAGCCTCCAAGCGTTGTTGATGTGCGGCTAACTCCTCTTCGGAACAACGGATGACTGTCAAGGCGGGACGGTCCGTCGACAGAAATTTAACCTCGCTACTTACAATCACCTCTTCCGCTCTTCCCTGCCCCTCATCCAGCAGCGAAGATTGTCCTCCGGTCATCAATAAAAACACATCCGCCAGAATTTCAGCATCCAACAACGCACCATGCAGCTCCCGGTGGCTGTTGTCGATACTGTAACGTTTACATAGCGCATCCAAACTATTGCGCTGCCCCGGATGTTTTTTTCTAGCGTAAGTCAGCGTGTCAAATACTTTGCTGTAATCCGTAACGGTTCCCGTGCCATTATCCAAACGCGAGAACTCATAATTTATAAAACCGACATCGAACGGCGCATTATGAATGACCAGCTCAGCACCCTGAATAAAGGCAATAAAATCATCAACAATACAATCAAAAGTCGGCTTATCCGCCAAAAACTCATTGGTGATACCGTGAACTTCGATCGCACCGGCATCGATAACTCGCTCTGGATTGATATAGACATGAAAACTTTTGCCGGTTAATCGGCGGTTAACTACTTCTACACAACCGATTTCGATAATTCGGTGCCCTTCCTGAGGATTTAACCCGGTCGTTTCTGTATCGAGAACTATTAATCGATTTGTAAATGTTCGTTTATCCACGCGTCACCTTAAGACTCTTATTTAAGAGCTTTTAGTATAAAATTTTTAAGTTGATATTTCTTATTAATTTTTAATGCCGTCCATCCATGAAAGTCGACCTCTATGTTTTATTATTTTCTGTTAAAATTTAGCAATACCGGCTCGCAACCGAAAGCCGTCAATTGACACGCGATTTTTCCGCAAACTCTAAAAAGATATTCGTATGACCATCAAAAAAGTCCAACCCGATAAACACAAGCTAGATAAAATAGTAACCGATGCGCGCCGCAATCAGGAGCTCAGAGAACAATCTTATCGCGGCCAGGCCCTTAAGTTATACCCTTGGGTATGTGGTCGATGCGCCCGAGAATTCGATCATAAAAACCTGACTGAATTGACGGTACACCATAAAAACCATAACCACGACGACAATCCGTCCGACGGCAGCAACTGGGAATTATTGTGCCTTTATTGCCATGATAATGAGCATTCAAGATACGAAGAAACCCGGTTCGATAGCTCTAGTGCGGGGAAATCCACTGCACCTGCCGCTACCCACAACCCATTCGCAGACCTAAAATCGTTACTGAATAATAAAAAGTAACAGGGAAAGCATCAAAATCATCGATAACGCATTCGTCTTTGATAAAACCCTCGTTGCTGGACTTCAAAACCGTTTTTACAACCGGATTCTATAAGGTAGTCTCTGAACTGGGGATAATGCTGTTCAAAATGGATGCCGTATTTATAAGGCAGCGGGATAGGTGATGCCGTTCCTTCAAGAAACAACTCTACAAACTCATCGTCAGAGCCACTTGGTGTGTTAAACGAATGCACAACCTGTCCATCAAGAAAGAAGCTATCGCCCTTGATAAAATAAAGCGTTAATTTAAGATGATGATTCTTTTTTAACGCTTGATTGCTACAGATTGCGATACCTTGTTTACTAATATTAAGAATTTTTACCGGTTGTTCTCGGTTAAAGAAAATAGGCGTCTTTTTAAAAACAGCATTGATATCGTTTCTTTCATAGCGCACTTGTTTCCGCAACGTATTTTCCACCATAACGCCTACTCTCGATGCTTCTTATTTGCCCAACTCTTTCCGCAATCTGACAAATTTGAGCTTCTTCATGGCAGACGCTGACGATTTCAAAAGCCACGTTGAAAAAGATTTATCCATTGAGAACAAGTTGAGATATTACCAACTTGTTCTCAATAATAAGATCATGCCCAGCTAGTGTGTATTCGTATCATTACCTAAAAATCAGGCTAAATTTTGCCTTGGGCGCTACTTCAAATTCTCAATCAATACATCCACAAATTCGCTGCATTTAACTTCCATCGCCCCCTCCATCAGCCGGGCGAAATCATACGTTACCCGTTTACTGGAAATAGCTGCATCCATGGCGTTAATGATTGCATCGGCAGCTTCCGTCCAACCCATATAACGCAGCATCATCTCGCCGGACAGGATCAGCGAGCCGGGATTGACCTTGTCCAGATTGGCGTACTTAGGCGCCGTGCCGTGCGTAGCTTCAAAAACAGCCGTGCCGGTTTGATAATTAATGTTGCCGCCGGGAGCAATGCCGATTCCGCCGACTTGCGCAGCCAGGGCATCAGATAAATAGTCGCCATTTAAATTCAATGTAGCGATCACATCAAAATCTTCAGGCCGGGTCAGAACTTGCTGCAGGGTAATATCGGCGATTGAATCTTTAACCAAAATGCGACCCTTTGCTAAGGCTTCGGCCTGGACCTTATTCGCAGCCTCTACGCCAAATTCGGCACGGGTTTTCTCCCAGTGTCCCCAGGTATAGACATGCTCGGGATATTCCCGTTCAGCCAATTGATAGGCCCAATTACGAAACGCGCCCTCGGTAAATTTCATAATATTGCCCTTATGCACAATAGTCAGGCTCTTGCGCTTATTGGCAATCGCGTAATCGATCGCTGAACGCACCAACCGCTCCGTGCCTTCCTGAGAAACCGGCTTGATGCCTATGCCCGTTGTTTCCGGGAAACGGATCTTTGCGTATTGCTTGGGAAAGTTCTCTTTCAACAGATTTAAAAAAATCTTTACTTCATCACTGCCTTGCTCAAATTCGATACCGGCGTAAATGTCTTCAGTGTTTTCCCTGAAAATCACCATATCCACAGCTCCGGGATTTTTTACCGGCGACGGCACCCCTTGAAACCACCTGACCGGCCGTAAACACACGTACATATCCAGCAACTGGCGCAAAGCCACGTTCAGCGAACGAATGCCGCCGCCGACCGGAGTCGTCAACGGGCCTTTAATAGATACCAGATAATTTTTGCAGGCTTCGACAGTTTCATCGGGCAGCCAAGTGTCAAACAAGCGGTGGGCTTTTTCCCCTGCGTATACCTCCATCCAGTGGATTTTCCTTTGCCCGGAATAGGCGCTTTCAACAGCTGCGTCCAAAACACGAACGGTAGCGCACCAAATATCCGGCCCGGTGCCGTCACCTTCAATAAAGGGAATAATGGGGTTATCCGGCACGACCAGTTTGCCGTTTTGCATGACAATAGCACTGCCGTTTGGGGGCGTGTTGAGTGTGAGACTAACCATAACAACTCCTTCAATAATATTGAGCAATGTTGCTTAAGGTAACGACATCGGACCGCACCCAAATTAAGTGCGTGAGGCAATGTCTCCGGGGCTTTTGGCATCATAACAAAAGGCTCAGGATTTTCATCATTTAACCACGGCAACTGGCTAAACATAGGCCTAAAGCACTATAATTGACAGGTTAATCTGTTCTTTTTTAATTTTGGAGAAATGAATGCACGCAGTTACGTTGATAAAAGGCGATGGTATCGGCCCATCAATAATGGATGAAGCTGTTAAAGTTATTGACGCGTCCGGCGCAAAAATTCAGTGGGAAGAAGCGTATGCCGGCTTGGCCGCTTACGAACAATTCGGTACGCCGCTGCCTGATGAAACCATGGCATCAATCGACAAAACCCGCCTGGCATTTAAAGGCCCATTGACTACAGTGGTCGGCGGCACAGGCTTTAGAAGCATTAACGTAGCATTGCGGCAAAAATACGACCTGTATGCCAATGTGCGTCCCGCCAAAAACTGGCCGGGCGTAAAAACCCGTTTCGACGACGTCGATATTGTTATCGTCCGGGAGAATACTGAAGGGCTTTATGCCGGACTTGAGCATTATCTGACTCCCAAAAAAGACATCGCTGAAAGTCTTGCTGTCGTCACAAGAACCGGCTCGGAAAGGATTGTCGAATATGCCTTTAAGTACGCACGTGACAACAACCGCAAAAAAGTCACCGTTTGCCATAAAGCCAACATCTTGAAATACACCCAAGGCCTGTTTTTGGATGTTGCCAGGGAAATCGCCCCGAAATATCCCGACATTCAATATGACGAGAAAATCATCGATGCGGCCTGCATGCATATGGTGATGGACCCGGCCCAATTTGACGTGGTCGTCTGTACCAACATGTTCGGCGATATCCTGTCCGATTTGACTGCCGGTCTGGTAGGCGGACTGGGCCTGATCCCCGGCGCCAATATCGGCAAAGATGCTGCACTGTTCGAAGCCGTACACGGCAGCGCGCCGGATATCGCCGGAAAGAACCTGGCTAACCCGACCGCCGTGATCATGGCCGGAGTCATGATGCTGCATCATCTCGGCGAGCATGATGCCGCTGATAAAATTCAAACCGCCGTTGAAAAAGTGGTTAATGAAGGCAAATTTGTTACGCCGGATTTGAATCCGCAATCGAATTACGGAACGGTTGAGATGGGCAATGCGATTGTTGAGGCGATGAAGTAATGTCATCATTCCCATGGTCTCCATGGGAATGCAGTACTGGTCGCTCCAGCGCCCAGTACTGATGTTGAATGCGACGCTGGAGCATCGCTTACTGCACACCCACGCTGGAGCGTGGTAACGATTAAATGTTTTATACCTTCCCTCAGGAATTCCTCATGCTAGAACAATACCGTAAACACGTAGCAGAACGCGCCGCCGAAAGCATCGTTCCGAAACCGCTCGATGCGGAACAAGTCGCCTCGCTGGTTGAGCTAATCAAGCAGCCGCCTGCCGGAGAAGAACAATTTATACTGGACCTGCTGGCCAACCGTGTGCCTGCCGGTGTTGACGAGGCGGCTTATGTTAAGGCGGGGTTTTTGGCTGCCGTCGCCAAAGGCGAAGCCAGCTCGCCGATTCTGGATGCAGCCCGCGCGACCGAACTGCTCGGCACGATGCTGGGCGGCTACAACATCGCACCATTAATCGAGCTGCTCGACAACGAAGCGATGGCGCCGATTGCCGCCAAAGCGCTATCCCATACCTTGCTGATTTTCGATGCTTTCCATGATGTGCAGGAAAAAGCCGATGCCGGTAATCCATACGCCAAGCAGGTGCTTAATTCCTGGGCGGAAGCCGAATGGTTTACCAGCAAGCCCAAAGTACCCGAAAAACTGACGATCACCGTATTCAAAGTAACCGGCGAAACCAATACCGACGATCTGTCACCGGCTCCCGATGCTTGGTCGCGCCCGGACATTCCGCTGCACGCCAAAGCCATGCTGAAAATGCCGCGCGAAGGCATCACCAACGCCGAACAGCAAATCGCTGAACTGAAGAAAAAAGGCTTCCCAGTCGCTTATGTCGGCGACGTAGTCGGCACCGGCTCTTCGCGTAAATCGGCGACTAATTCCGTGCTGTGGTTCATGGGCAACGACATTCCATACATCCCGAACAAACGCGAAGGCGGCGTTTGCATCGGCGGCAAGATCGCGCCGATTTTCTTCAACACCATGGAAGATTCCGGCGCGCTGCCTTTCGAATGCGACGTAACGAACATGGCGATGGGCGACGTGATCGACATTTATCCGTATGCCGGCGAAGTCAAGCGCCACGATAGCGGCGAGCTGATCTGCAAGTTCGAACTGAAAACCGACGTGCTGCTGGACGAAGTCCGCGCCGGCGGCCGTATTCCGTTGATTATCGGCCGGGGTTTGACAGACCGGGCTCGTAAAGTGCTGAGCTTGCCGACTTCCACAGTCTTTTGCCGTCCGGTCGACGCCAAAGACAGCGACAAAGGTTATACGCTGGCGCAGAAAATGGTCGGCAAGGCTTGCGGCGTTGCCGGCGTCCGACCTAATACCTATTGCGAACCGCGCATGACCACCGTGGGTTCTCAGGACACCACCGGCCCGATGACGCGCGACGAACTGAAAGACCTGGCTTGCCTGGGCTTTTCCGCTGACCTGGCCATGCAGTCGTTCTGCCATACTGCAGCCTATCCGAAGCCTGTTGATGTGACCATGCAACATACCTTGCCGGACTTCATCATGAACCGCGGCGGCGTATCGCTACGTCCGGGCGACGGCATTATTCATTCCTGGCTGAACCGTATGCTGTTGCCGGATACCGTCGGCACCGGCGGCGATTCGCATACCCGCTTTCCGATCGGCATTTCGTTTCCGGCCGGTTCCGGCCTGGTCGCGTTCGCCGCGGCCACCGGCGTGATGCCGCTGGATATGCCGGAATCGGTATTGGTACGTTTTAAAGGCCAGATGCAACCGGGCATTACTCTGCGCGATCTGGTCAATGCGATTCCTTACGCGGCGATACAGCGCGGCTTGCTGACCGTTGAAAAACAGGGCAAGAAGAACGTGTTCTCCGGCCGCATTCTGGAAATCGAAGGTTTGCCGAATTTAAAAGTCGAGCAGGCTTTTGAATTGTCCGACGCGTCGGCGGAGCGTTCTGCCGGCGGCTGTACAGTGCGTTTGAATGAAGCGCCGATCCGCGAGTACCTAAATTCAAATATCACCTTATTGAAATGGATGATTGCCGAAGGTTACGGCGATGTGCGCACTATAGAGCGCCGGATCAAAGCCATGGAAGAATGGTTGGCCAACCCGGTATTACTGGAGCCTGATGCCGATGCGGAATACTATGAAATCATCGAAATCGATATGAATGAAATCAAGGAACCGCTGCTGGCCTGCCCGAACGACCCCGATGACATTAAACCGCTGTCGGCCGTGGCCGGGACTAAAATCGATGAAGTATTCCTGGGCTCCTGCATGACCAATATCGGCCATTTCCGCGCGGCCGGCAAATTGCTGGAGAAACAAAAAGGCGAACTGCCTACTCGTTTATGGGTAGCGCCGCCAACCAAAATGGACCAGAGCCAATTGATCGAGGAAGGTTACTACGGCACATTCGGCAAAGCCGGAGCGCGCACCGAAATGCCGGGCTGTTCTCTGTGTATGGGCAACCAAGCTCGCGTCGCCGAAAACTCGACCGTGGTTTCGACCTCGACTCGCAATTTCCCCAACCGTCTGGGCAATGGCGCCAACGTTTATCTGTCATCGGCGGAGTTGGCGGCGGTATGTTCGCTGCTGGGCAAGATTCCGACTGTTGAGGAGTACATGCAATATGCAAATCAAATCAATGAAACAGCTGATGATACCTATCGTTATTTGAACTTTGATCAGATGGCGAGTTATCAAAAAAAAGCTGCCGGAGACGCATAAAGTTAAACTAGTGGACTATGTTCTCGTTCCCACGCGCTGCGTGGGAACGCCGAGATAGATGGCACGGCGTTCCGCGCTTATGCTAGTTACATTAACAGACATTGTTCGTGACTCGTTGCGTTGCGCGCCTTAACTGCATTCCCACGCAGCGCGTGGGGACAAGGTAACATCTACCTATGCTAAACAAGTCTTCCTATCAGACAGTCACAGAACAGCCCGGTTCCCTGGAAAAGCAATACGACGCCTTGGTAGCACAAGGTCATATCCAACACGAACCAGCGCAAATCATCGCCCTGCGACACCTGCAAACCCTTCTTGATAACCTGATAGCAGCAGTCCAGTACCATCAAAAGCCCCCCCTGCATAAACTCTTCCTGTCCAATCCTGCGAATTATCAAAGCCTGTATATCTACGGCAATGTAGGCCGCGGCAAGTCCATGCTGATGGATTTATTTTTTGAAGCCTGCCCGATTTCTCAAAAACGCCGGGTGCATTTCCATGAGTTCATGCTGGAAGTCCACGCCTTCATCCATCAATGGCGCAGGCAACACAATAGCGATGCGATTTCTGCGCTGGCAAAACATATCAGGACATCGGAACTGCTGCTTTGCTTTGACGAGTTCCATGTCACGGACATTGCCGATGCGATGATTCTGGTGCGGCTGTTTCGCAGGCTATTCGAATTGGGCATTGTTGTCGTGATCACCTCCAACTGTCATCCGAACGAGCTTTATCATGACGGTCTGCAACGGGATCTGTTTCTGCCTTTTGTCGGCATCCTGCAGCAAAAAGCCAAGATCATAGAACTGGTTGCAGACCAGGATTACCGGCTCAGCCATTTACACGCACTGAAGACTACTTACTATTATCCGCTGGATCAACAGGCGACAAAATTCATACGGCAAAGCTATAACGAACTGACCAATTACGCCCCGATGAAACCGGGCACTTTGGAAGTTTTAGGCAGAAAGGTAGTGCTATCGGCAATCCATGGCAATATCGCCCTGACCTCTTTTGACGAACTTTGCATGCACGCATTAGGCCCGGCCGACTATCTGGAAATCGGCAAGCGCTTCGACATTGTGATATTGGCCGACATTCCCAAACTGACCACAGAAAAATGTAACGAGGCTAAGAGATTTGTTACGCTGATCGATGCGTTGTACGAGCATAAAGTGAAACTGATTTGTACCGCCGAAGTGCCTGCCCAGGAACTTTATACCGCCGGTGAAGGTTCGTTTGAATTCGAACGAACGGTGTCAAGATTGATCGATATGCAATCGGAGAATTATTTACATATTGAGCATGTTGGCGACTGATTTCGACGTGGAATATTTGCAGAGGTTGGCTTAGATTCATTATCTATTTGCGTTGCAGTTATTTATATTTATCCATATTCTGGTGTTTTAATAACACATTAGGAGTTTTTGTTTAATGAATCCCGCTTGGGAGAACGCAGTCAAACGCGGCGACATCCACACTGTCCATGACCTTGTTGCCCGGGGAATAGATGTGAATGCGCGGGACCGCTATGGGCAGACGGCCCTGATGTTGGCTGCACATGCCGGTTACTACGAGATTGTCGAAGCCTTGATTGCTCTGCGAGCCGATCTGAACATCACTGCCAAGTTTGGATTGAATGCTTTGATGCTTGCTCTCATCGCAGAGCATGCGGATGTTGCGCATCTTTTAGCCAAATCCGGGGCCGATCTCTTTATTAAAGCAACCGGTGCGGGATTTGCCGGAAAGACAGCCTATGACCTGGCTATGGAGCTTGGTATGCAGGAGTTGTCAGCTGAATTGAAAACCATCTTAAAATAACCGGCACTGAGATGAAGCCAGACACTGAACGTTGCGCGGAATATGAAAGGTTCAAGAAACTTGACGCGGCTTTTCGCGCCGGCGATTTATCCGCGTTACGGGTTGCGGTCGATGATCCGGATACCGTGCCGAATGGGCCAATGCCGTTAACAATCGGACCGTGCCTTGAATATGCGATTTACCATAGCCCCTTACAGTTTATCCGTATTTTGTTAGAGATCGGTGCCGATCCTAATCCTGAAGATCATACCGGATTTCCACCTTTGATTGCGGCATTATCTTGCAGTCGTCCGCAGCCTGGATCGCCTGCACGCGCGGACGTGCTGGAAATTTTGAAACTGCTGATCTCTTTCAAAGCCGATCCCAATCAACGCGGCATTAACGATTATACGCCGCTACATATGGCAGTCAGTGAGCGCAATTTACCGGCTCTGGAGCTTTTATTGCAAGCCGGGGCGGATCCGCGCCTTCGGACACGAATCGATGATTATGAAACGCCTCGAGAAATGGCGGAAAAAGCAGGCCTTTACGAATTTGCCAGGCTTTTGGGCATGCAAGAAACTCGCTTGGAAAAATGAGAGTATGCGTTTCGCTGGCCAACTAACTACTGCTCATAGCGTAACGCTTGTACTTTTGTTAACTTACAGTCTTATGCTAACGTTATAGCAATACGAGGCATCAATCGCGACCTATCGGCTTAATCTCAATATAAGTTTTGTTCCGTAATATCTCGATTTTTAAACCATGTTCAAATTCAACGAGAGGAAATATGCAGTCAAAAATGTTTGTAACTTTTTGTACGTCGCTGGCCATTTCTATGACGCTGGTCAACAGTGCTGATGCCGCTAATTGGAAGGATGTGCTTAGTGCCGCCAACAGCAGCGTCAATGGCCCGTCGAATCATGCTAATCAAACAGTGCCGGGGCAACAGGCGGTTAATCCGACCAAAGCGGTGCAGCCAGGTAGTTTGGCCGAGTTACTGATGCAGCGGACAGGTGTGACCGCAGATCAAGCTCAAGGCGGTGCAGGAGCTTTGTTTCAGGTCGCTAAAAGCAAGATGCAGCCGGACGCATTTGCCCAACTGGAACAGGCGGTTCCCGGAATAAATGAAATGCTTGGAGCTGTGCCAGCCCAAACGCAGCCGAGCGGCGGTCTGGCCGGACGTTTGTCTTCGATAGCAGGCGCTTCGGGTGGAACGGCGGGGAATCTGGTAGCGGTGGTTTCCGCGTTTCAGCAACAGGGCATGTCGCCTGCAATGGTACAGCAGTTTGTTCCGGTGGTGATTGACTACGTCAAAGCCCATGGCAATGAGGCTTTGTTAAATACTTTAAGCACCGCATTAATCGGACGTTGATGTATAAGACTGACTGCGGCAATCGTGTTTCTACTTGCGTCAACGTGTTTTTTAAATCTCAAAGCAAGCTTTAAATTCCTGGGTCTTTATTTTTGGGAGCCAAAACTAGTTTTGGGCATTCAAGGTCGGCTTTGTCATTCCGACCCAATTAGCCATTAATCAAGTGTTGAGAATTACTTTCAGTTTTTTTCCTGGAGTAAGAGAGTTACTTACTGCCACTGGATTCCATTTACGTAGGTCCGCAATGGAGACATTAAATTTACGGGAAATTTGTGCCAGTGAATCGCCTTGTTTAACCGTGTAACTGATTGAACGAATGCCCGCCGTTGACGGAGCTACAATCTTTGACGCCACAGCCGCAACCTGTTGATTGGCTGCTTTAATAGTCAACTTCTGGCCTAAAACCAATGCCGATTTTGGAGTGATTTTGTTCCAGTTTGCAATATCACTAACGCTAACCGAAAACTTCTGCGCTATATTCCAGAATGTGTCTCCTGGTTTGACGACATAAACCTGAGTGCTTCCAGATTTATTGTTAACCATTTTGGCATTGAACTGTGCGCTAACTGTTTTTTGTGGTGTCGGCATCTTTAAAACCATGCCGGAGTGAATGGAACTGCTAGCTAAATGATTGGCCTGCCGGATTGATTGGGGGGTTGTGTTGTTTTTATCGGCAATAGATGCAAGACTTTCTCCAGCCTTAACTTTGTGTTGACTTGGTATAGTCTGGATTTCATCATGCCGTATTTGTGCCACCGTTTCGGCTTGGTAGCGCTTCATATCGACCCGCTGATCATAAGGCAGTTGCGCCAGGTTTTGTTTAAATAGTTGTGCCTTGTCGACCGGTATCAATAAATGATGCGGCCCTTGCGGTGCGGTACTTGAATGGTTAAAGCCAGGGTTTAATTTCAGGAATTCATTCAGGGGCGTATTGGCCAGCTCTGCCGCTTTGTTTAAATCCAGTTGCGATTTGGCATCAACAAGTTCGCAGTAAGGTTTGTTGGGGATGGGCTGTAAATCAATATTGTATTTGTCGGCATTGGCAAAAATTTTGGCTATGGCCAGCAACCGAGGCACATAGTCTGCGGTTTCCTTGGGGAGGTCTAACGACCAGTAATCGGTTGGCAGATTGAGATTTTCATTTTTTTCGATAGCCTTTCTGACATTGCCTTTGCCGTAATTATAAGAGGCCAGCGCAAGATGCCAGTCGCCATCAAAAGTTTCGCCCAAGTGTTTGAGAAAAGCGGCTGCCGCTTTGGTTGATGCATAAACGTCGCGACGGCCGTCGTACCAAGCGTTTTGTTGCAAGCCGTACAAACGGCCGGTGGCGGGTATAAATTGCCAAAGACCCGAAGCATCGCTTTTCGAGTAGGCTTCAGGCAAAAAAGCGCTTTCAACAATAGGCAATAAAGCCAACTCACCGGGAATATTTTTAGCCTCAACTTCGTTGAGTATTAGGTGTAAATAGGGTTCCGCGCGCTGCTGAACTCTGGCAAGATAGCCCGGGTGACGTAAGTACCAGTTTAGCTCGCGCTCAATCCGCTCATTGTTAATTTCGGGCAAAGAATATAATGAAATTAGTCGTTCCCAAACCGTATTCTTATATTTTGACGATACGTTGTATTTTTGTTTACCGAATGGATGGAGAGAATGTTTCACATAGCTGTTATCCAGTTCAGTGCTGGCAGGCGGCCTATCGTTTAAAGAGTCTTTTGAGGTTGTAGAGCAGCCTGTTGCGATCAAAAACATCAGCACTAATAATAAGTTAACTGATCTGTTAAAGTTAACGCCCATCATCCAAGCCTTTTAAAATAAAGTTTATTATTAAGATCTCGTCATTATAGCTTGTTTTTATTGAAAATCATCAAAGTCAGATAGTGTAGAATTCGGACATGAAACGTAATTTCTTATTTGCATGGTATCAAACTCCCAGAGGCAAGCTGTTGCAACAGCTTGAAGCCGAGTATTTACAACGGTCTATTACTGTCAGTTGCCAGCAAATCATCTTGCAGATTGGTGGCTTAGACTGGGAAAGTGAGTTTATTGATTGCACTTTATATAAAAATTTTACGGTACTCGATGCCAAAAGCTTAGGCTGCGACCAAGCTAGAAAAATTCAGGCAAAATCATATAGCCTGCCCTTGCAAAGTAACAGTGTAGATATGATCATAGTACCGCACTTATTGGAATTTGATGCCTTTCGGTTTCAAACCATGCGGGAAGTGGAAAGAGTTTTAAAACCGGAAGGATTATTAGTCATACTGAATTTTAATCCTTGGAGCCTATGGGTTAGATACCAGTATTTATGGGATAAGAAAATGGCTGATTCATGGGGAGGGCACTTTATTTCCCGCTCAAGGATTTTAGACTGGCTAAAGCTATTAAATTTCGAAGTCATCGTATCGTCGGAGTTTAATCTGGATACGGTAAAGTCGACCCACGGAAAATTTATAACCAGAAGACACTCGCTCATATCAACTGCCTATGCAATTAAGGCCATCAAACGCCGCTACAACCTAATCCCATTAACGCCGGTACGAGCATTAAATCCTCGTTTAATTCTTACCAATACATTTAATTCAGCAACTACACAAATTAACAGACATGACTGATTTTGTCATTATTTATACCGATGGCGCCTGCAGAGGCAACCCTGGACCGGGTGGCTGGGGAGTTATACTTAGCTATAAGGGGAATGTTAAGGAATTCTACGGCGGCGACCCCGAGACCACTAACAATCGCATGGAATTAATGGCTGCGATCCAAGCACTGGAAACCCTGACCAAGCCCTGCTTCGTGCAGCTCAATACCGATTCAAAATATGTCATGCAGGGCATAACTGAATGGATAAGCAATTGGAAAAAACGCGGCTGGAAAACAGCCTCCAGAACGCCGGTTAAAAATGAGGATCTGTGGCGTAGGCTGGATGCCGCCATTCAACGACACAATATTGAATGGTTTTGGGTAAAAGGCCATTCAGGCCATGCAGAAAATGATAGAGCAGATGAGCTGGCTAATCTTGGAATTGATTCATTAACGAGTAATCAAAAATAACTTAAGTATATGTGTAGTCAAATTTGCCTTTGAGGCACAATTTTTTAGATGGTCATCCAGACTCGGCATTATTGAGTATTAATTATATTAGATTACTATCCATTGCTATCGTTTGAGTAACCGGCCCAGCACTTCTTTTCATAATCCGCGCAGATTGTAAATGAATGAGGCTGTTCTGCTCATGAAAGGAAAACTTAATTATCTATTCTCTCTTTTAAGTTTTTCAGTAATCTCAGCAACTCTAAGTTCAACAATCAAGTGCTTACAATTTTTCCACAATTCCTGTGCATAACTCTGTGCATAAGCTATAAAGAACATCGTTCAGATGCGATAAAACCTGCTTCTTTGTTAAATTGTAGTTTTTTTATACAGCCCAACTGTTTTTTATATAAATCAGCAGCTTAAACACACTAACAACCTATTCACAGGATTCCTCTCAAGCTGAAATTCTGCATTTAATACAAATTCATTACAAAAAACTAATCTGTGCGTAGACAAAATCGAATGTAAGTCTATGAACTTTTTTATTTTTTCAATGACAGCAAGTTAATATCACCCTAGGAAAAATTCAATTTATACCGTAACCAATCCTCACTATAAAATTTGAAACGCTAAGAAACCAATACGGCCTCTTAAACCTTTCCTCTTTATATGCAACTGGTTACGTCTTCAAATAATTAAACAGCAATACCTACCTGTAAAGCATCAAACCAATCTAAAAAGCGTTTAACATCATCACCTCTAAACATTCGCCCATGCTGTGGAGCCAAGATATCAATATCAAGATTTCTCACCCGTTCAATCCAGACTCTTTTCGCTTGGTTTGACGGCATCCATCGTTGATGCCAATAACGCATTTTTTCAACATGTGCAGAAAAGTTATCTACAAACAAAGGAGCGTCAGGTCCTTCGATAGCGGCACCGACATCACCGGACATCAAAATTTTTGCCTGTGGATCATAGACATGAAAATTACCGGACGAGTGTAAGTAATGAGCGGGAATAATCTGCAATTCTACAGACTCTAATTTAATGGTTCCGCCGTTATCCGGGATAGGCATATATTCTATGGATTCACAGCTATAATGCCGCAAAAAACCTTCCCAAATAGCCGGAGCATGAAGTTTGGCATTAGTTAACGCCTGATCCCACAAGCCCAGCGATGAAATCACGTCAGGGTCTTGATGCGAGGCGAACAGATCCGTGATTTGATCCACAGGAGCATGATGCAACACCGCTGCCATCATCGGGGCAAACAGCTCGGCACCACCGGGATCCATCAGCAGACAACGGTTAGGCGTACGGATCACATACTGGTTGGTATCAATTATATTAGCGGGCTTATCTTCATCCCTTCCAAACATAATCCATTGGTGCGATCCTTCATATATCTTGGTCATTTTCATGAAAAAACAATGCCTCAGCTATTCAACTATTGCGATAAATGGATAATGCGATTCTGCAACGCTGCACATTATCATGAATGGTATGTGCGGCTTTATCCACACTTTCGGCAACCGCTTGCAGACTCTGCAAATATTCACCCGCTTGTGATGCCTCAATTCTTGAATTTGCAGCAATAACCCGTGCGGCTCGCGCATGATGCATCACCGCTTCAAGCTGACCTAGCAGCTGAGAGACATCCCGCTTAAACTGCCGCTGGCAATCTTGCATTGATTGCTTAGCATGATCCACAGGCGCCTGCATCGATTTGGCATAAGTGGCTCCTTCAGCCATTTTTGCTGCCAACTCGAATTTATTATAAGCCACTGTTCTTTGGAACTCATCGACGGTCAATCGATATAATACCAACGCATAAATATTGATATTAGTAACCAGTTCAATTGTTTCCTTAGCCAATTCATTAATAAAGTCTGTGATCGGCTGAAATCCTTTTGCCTTATCCCCCGCCCTAAATGCAATTGCCTTAGCATTGGCCGCCGCTAATGAAATTTCCTTAGCGACTACCATGACGGCACTTAACTCCGAGGTAATAGAAGCTACCGCAATAAATTGTGATTTAGTCTGATTAGTCATATTTAATTACACAGCGTAAAAGTAACATTTTTAAAATTTGCATCTGGCACAATACATTACCTATTCTGCAATGGTAAGTTCTTACGGAATATATCCATACAAGAAAACGCTGCCAACCACATCCAAGCAAGGCTGATAACATTAAACAACCTTGCTAGCGCTACCAAGCTTAACCAAGCTTAAAACTTTATGCGAAACTTCTTCTAACGATACCACGTGGTCGGTGCATCCTAACTTGAATGCAGCACCCGGCATACCCCAAACCACACTTGATTGCTCATCCTGAATAACTGTTTTAGCACCCGCATCATGCATCTCCTTCATACCTACTGCTCCGTCAGCTCCCATGCCTGTTAATAATATGCCAATAGCATTAGCGCCTGCACATTGAGAGACTGAACGAAATAAAACATCAACTGCGGGTTTATGGCGATTAACAGGGAGTCCATCACTCAAATGGATAACATATTTACCACCTTCCCTAATTACCAGCATGTGCTTATCTCCAGGCGAAAGATAAATATGCCCCGCTTCAACAATCTGTCCATGTTTGGGAATACTAGCGGACATTTGAGTTGCAAGGTCAATATGGCGAACAAATGACTCGCTGAATGCAGCGGGTAAATGCTGCGTTATTAAAATAGGAGGGGTATCAGCCGGAAAGCCTTTAACCACAGTTTTAATCGCTTCTGTCCCGCCTGTTGAAGCTCCTAAAGCAATTATTTTATTGGTGGGGCTAATATGCGTTTTTATCGGATTCGCTTTCAGGATGACATCGACTGAATGCTTTTCTGGAATCTCAGGAGAAGATATTGCAGAATGTTTGGATTTGACGGCTCTATTATAATCATTCCCTACTTTAGCTTGGGCCGCAACTTTGACTTTGGAAATAATTTCTTCAGCATATTCATTCAGCGTATTAACAACATCAACTTTAGGCTTGGCAATAAAGTCTACTGCACCTAGAGCCAGAGCATTTAAAGTAGCTTCTGCGCCATGTTCAGTAAGTGTTGAGATCATTACAACCGGAGTCGGTCTTAAGCGCATCAAATTACTTAAAAAAGTTATCCCGTCCATGTGCGGCATTTCAATATCCAGGGTTAATACATCCGGATTTAATTGTTTAATCATCTCTCTGGCAATAAGAGGATCTGCCGCTGCTCCAACTACCTCAATATCAGGTGACGAATTTAAAACTTCAGTCAGTATTTTTCTGATTAATGCTGAATCGTCAATAATCAATACGCGTATCTTATCCATAAACTCACTCTAAAAGAAGCCCATCATCACCATCAATAAGGTGTATTTGTAATATTGATTATTACCACTTTACTTTAAGCGATTACATCATTACTGAATTAATTAAATTTTTTACCTGATAAGCACAGATTTTTCCGAGGTATCCAAGCTAATTCAAACTTTTATCAATATGATTCAAGTCGTCTAATATTAGCCTGTGATGCTACTATTACCTTAGCAATTATGTCTTCCGCGTAGTCATTCAATGCATTTTCTACATCCATTGTAGGTTTAGCTATAAAGTCTACTGCCCCCAACTCCAAGGCTGTTAACGTAACTTCTGCATTACTTTCCGTGAGCGCTGAGATCATTACAACCGGCATGGGTCGGAGCCGCATCAAATTACGTAGAAAAGTTATCCCGTCCATGCGTGGCATTTCAATATCTAGGGTTAATACATCCGGATTTAATTGTTTAATCATCTCTCTGGCAATAAGAGGATCTTCAGCCGTGCCAATTACCTCTATATCTGGAGATGAATTCAAAATTTCAGTTAGTACCTTTCTGATTAACAATGAATCATCAATAATTAATACACGTATCTTGTTCATTGTATACTCTTAAAAAAGCTCAACATCACCTTCAACAGGTGCATTTTTAATATTATTAAAATACTGTCGCTCTCTTCTTATAATTGTATCATTATGTAAATGGTTAATTTTTTTCATTCCAACTTTCCCTGTCTTGGGAAAATAAATTATTTTTCTAGGATAGATATCGCCTAAATCTTGAGATAATAAAGCCAATCCTTCTGTATCAATATACTCTAAGATAAAATCAATATTTTTAAGACCAACGTCTGTCATCGTTGGAATAATTTTACCGCCGCCGAATACTTTGACTTCCAGATTCTTCCTTTTGCCGCCATTTCTCAAAATAGTATTGATTAAATGCTCCATGGCATAATTTCCGTAGCGGGTTGCATTGCCGACAACAGCTTCACTGCCTTGCTTCAGCTTATCGACAGTGGTTTCCGGCAACATAAAATGATTCATTCCACCTAAACCTAACTCTTTATCTCTAATACATGCCGATATACAAGATCCTAAAACGGTTGTAATCAATTCATCATCTTGAGTTACATAGTATTCACCGGGCAAAATCTTTGCGGCAATCACGCCACGCTCTTTGTCCAGATACCTGTTAATGTGGTCAAAACCATCGATAGAAGGCAGACCAATATCATTGCTATCACTCATTATTATTTATGAAATTTTTCTGTAACTGGTGCACGCAACCAGCTCAAATTCATTTGAAAGCTGATTTAACGATTCTGAATGCCCTATAAATAGCCAAGATCTGCTGGACAGCATTTGAGCATATCTTTGAGCGAGTAATGTTTTAGTTTCCCGATCAAAATAAATAAGTACGTTGCGGCAAAAAATAAGGTCGAAATAACACTTCATCGGCCAATCTTGCATTAGATTCAACTTCTTAAACTGAATTATTTGTTGCAATTGAGATCTTACTTTTACTTGACCCGACTGCGATGATTTACCTCGCATAAACCACCTTTTAAGGACATCTTCCGATAAATCACTGACGCGATCTTCTGTATAGATACCGTCTGATGCTGTTTTTAAAACATTGGTATCCAAATCAGTTGCTAGTATCTTAATATCCCAGTCAGCAGGTACATTTTCCAATAAAGTAATTGCTAGCGAGTAAGGCTCTTCCCCAGTAGAACAGCCGGCTGACCAGACCCTGATTTTTCGGGAGTTTTTATTTCTAATTAAAAGTTCCGGAATAACAACATCACGAACATAATCAAAATGATGCATTTCCCTAAAAAAAGCGGTTAAATTTGTTGTTATGGCATTGATAAATTCAGTAAACTCGTGGTCCGGGTAATCTTTAAGATATTGGCAATACTCTTTAAAATCCGCAAGTCCAAGTTTCCTTACCCGCTTGGATAACCTCGAATAAAACATATCGAATCTTTCATCAGGAACCTGAATACCTGAATGCTCATTAGATAATTTTCTTAAAAAATTAAAGTCATCCGCAGTGAATTTAAATTCGCGAACCTTCTCAACAATGGCCATCTTTAAACTACTTCCCGTTAGTTAATTACGCTTCATGAACGTCCAGCACATCCAATAAACCCAGCAAATGGGCAGACTCAACAAATCGCGGAGATGGATAAATAATGGTTACTTTCTTTTGCAGATTAACTGCATCTTTTTTCAGTGAGACAAGCAGCTGTAAAGTAGCTGTATCTATTGATGATACGTCAGACGCATTTATTTCGATTTCATCATGGATGGCTAATGATTTTTTCAGCTTTTCGTGTAACTTGACGACATTTTGAATTGATAACGTAGCGTCTAAATCAATTAATGAGTTCTCCGCTTCCTCCAATACCGTATCCTCGGCAATTGCTTCCTGCATTACCATATCTATTGCATTAGATGAATAGTCGTAAGCCGATTCTTCTATCGCAACACTAGCGCTCTCGTCTTCTAGTGTATCTATTACTAATTCATCCTCTTCAGTTATATCCAAGATTGAATTTTCTTCAGCATTTCCTATTAAATCATCCGTAATTAAATGCTCTTCATCTTGATCAGTATTATCATCCATCCACTGTAGAGGATCGTATCCGATTAAATCGTTTTCTTCATTTGTTGCCATACATCACCTTGGTTTCAAGAAAATCATGAGCAAGGTTACGAAAATCCCTTGCCGAACGACTTTTCGGGCTATATTCTAAAATTGTTTTACCAAAGCTGGGACATTCTGCAAGCAATGCCGTTTCTCTAATAACTGTTGCTAATATTTGTTTAGGGAAATGAGTAAGCAAAACATTTAATACCTGACTTGATATTCTTCTATTGGGTGAGTATCGCGACATAACTAATAATGTTTTGTATTTTCTTTGTAAAGCCTTCTCAAACCTCTTAACCGTACCCATTAGATGAGATAAACCTTGCAAGGCAAGAAAATCACTAGTCATAGGAATTAAAATTTCGTCAGCTGCAATTAATGCATTCGCAACCAGTAGCCCTGAAGATGGTGGGCAATCTATAAAGACAAAGTCCTGATCATTAAGACTTCCATGCAAGGCATCTTTCAATAAAATACCACGAGGTGAATTATTGCCGGTTAACTGCTCGACATCCTTAAGTTTTGATCCTGCGGCAATTAATTGCAAGTTATCCCTAACGGAAATAAGCTGCTGCTGAACTTTTTTCTCTTTCAGCATAGCCTCATCAATACCACCAATATTCCGTGCCGTAACACCTAAAGAAACGGCTAAATGGCCTTGTGGATCAAGATCGATAACGGTAACTTTTGAACCCGATTCAGCAATAGCATGGCATAAATTTGCCGTAGTAGTCGTCTTGCCAACACCGCCTTTCTGATTAATTATTGCAACAATTCTCACCTGTCACACCAAACTTTCAATACCCTCAACCTCATCGGGGTTGAGCAATTTATCAACGTCCAAGAGCATAATCATTTTTTTCTTATATACATGCATGCCTCGCATGTAACGCGTATCTATTTTTGAACCAAAGTTTGGAGCTCTTTTAACATCTTCTAGATCGATATCCAGTACATCAGAAACCGCATCAGCCACTATGCCCATTACAAACTGATTTGCACCATGTTCAACACAAAGCACAATAACTACCGTTTTGGGCGAATAATCGGAATGTTCCAGAGAAAACCGCTCCCGTAGATCTATGATGGGCACAACGGATCCCCGTAAATTTAATACACCTTTAACGAAAGCAGGTGTATTCGGTATCACACGGACAGCTTCCCAGCCTCGAATCTCTTGTACTTTTAAAATCTCAACACCATACGCTTCACCTGCAAGCTGAAAGGTGAGAAATTGCTCTACCCGACTATTATTTGACTGCACATCTGTTGTCATCGTTATAGTTTCCTGTCGGTTATATAATTTGTAGCTTTAAACATCTTAGAACTCTTCCCATTCATCGCTGCTATCGATTTTAGGCTTAGTTGGCGATAAACCAGGAACAACAGTTTTTTTAGCTGCCGCTCTTATTGGTGTTACAGGCGCCCTATTATGCTCAGCTGGCCTCGTCTTTGCAGAAGTGGCTTTTGAATTGACTCTGAAGAAACTAAGCAGCTTGGTCATGTTGGTAGACTGCTCACTCATGGCAATGCTTCCGGCCGCGGCCTGTTCTGCCAATGCTGCATTTTGCTGAGTAATCTCGTCCATTTGAGATACTGCTTGATTAACTTGCTCAATACCCGCTGATTGCTCCGAACTGGCATTTGCAATATGCGCAACGATATCGCCAACTTTTGCAACACTGTCAACGATTTCATTTAATGCCGCACCTGTTTCATTAACAAATGCCGTTCCAGCACGAACTTTTTGCACACTGTTTTGGATTAATTCATTACTTTGTTGCGCTGCGGTTGCGCTTCGCTGAGCCAGATTACGCACTTCAGTTGCAACAACTGAGAATCCACGACCCTGTTCCCCCGCTCTTGCGGCTTCTACAGATGCGTTTAAAGCCAAAAGATTAGTTTGGAATGCAATTTCATCAATTACGCCAATAATCTCGGCAATTTTATTACTGCTTTCGTTGATTTCCTGCATTGCAACAATAGCTGAATTAACCACTCCGCCGCCTTTTTGAGCTAATTGACTTGCTGAGTTAACCATTTCAGTCGCTTGAACCGTATTCTGCGCATTATTTTTAACGGTACTGGCTAATTCTTCCATACTGGCAGCAGTTTCTTCAAGGCTAGCGGCCTGTTGTTCAGCTCGTTGTGATAGGTTGTTATTGCCACTGGCCATTTCTTGCGAGGAACTATCTATGAAGTCAGCTGCATCTCTGATCTGAATGATAAATTCACTGAGCTTTGCTAAGGTGCTGTTAATATTATTCTTGCATTCAGCATAGACACCTTCATATTCATTGGTAATGGCTGTGGTTAGATCGCCTTCAGCCATGCTTTCCATCACCCGGTTAATATCATTAAAGACGCATTCAATAACATCTGTTAATTCATTGATACCGGCAGACAGTACTTTAGCAAATCCCTGTTTGTCAGTTAATTTTATGCGCGCACTCAAATCACCGGCTTTGACGCCCTGTACCAATTGATCGATTTCCTGCTCAATCAGAACTTCGTGGGTTCTATCCTGCCACTCGGCAACATATCCGATACGCTCACCATCACTGTTAACGGGACTAGCGATAATACTCATATGCCGGCCGCCAATGATCAGTTGCGACCTAAGTGATTCCTGTGTTTTTTCCAACAACCCGCTTTTAATATTGGCGTGATATTGATCAACATTTGAGCCCATCAATTTTTCGGTAGAAAAATGAGGTAGTTGACTGCGAATATCGCTTTCTGCCGCTTTGAACATCTTCTGAACGCTATCGTTCATATAAATGATTTCAAAATTTTTGTTCGCTACCATAACAGGAGATTGAACGTTATCCAGAGCCTGAGTAATACGTTTCGATTCTGCGAGACCTTGTTTGAAATCAGCCAAATCTAGACCCAGCTTCACTTCCATACAATACAAGCCGCGCAGGAAATCGCCTAACTGATCTTCCCGCTTTAGGTCCACCTTATTTCCGAAGCTGCCACTGCTCAGCCGGTAACAGATAGTAATTGCACTTTCCAGCGTATCGGTTATTACCTTGGTCATATTGATACTGAGCGCCGATGCCGTCATGGCTAACAGCCCAACACCTGCTAGCAGCACATACTCCTGCGTCAGGTACAATCGATACATCAGAAAAAAGATCGGTAGCAAGAAAGCAGACACTACAAAAGCATTTTTTTTCGCTATCGCAATTTCACTAATCGATTTTGACATTGTCGCTAAACCGGTCGGCTTTAACTTCACTTTACCGGCATTAATTTGTTTGTACCGCTGCTCAGTCGCTGGAATCACGTCCCGCTTTGGCGGATGTCGAACAGAAAGATATTCATAGACTTTCCCATCTTTAAACAACGGCATGGCATTTGCCTCGACCCAGTAATGATCGCCGTTTTTACACCTGTTCTTCACCAATCCCTGCCAGGGCCTGAGTTGTTTTAAAGTTGCCCACAAGTCTTCATAAGCCTCAGCAGGCATGTCCGGATGACGGACAATATTATGTTCCTGTCCTAGCAACTCATCACGAGTAAATCCACTTGTTTCAACAAATGCATCATTGACGTAAGTAATACGTCCCATCAAGTCGGTTCTTGAAACTAAGATGCTACCTTTTTTTAAAATAATTTCATTATTAGTAACAGGCATATTAATCTTCACGCTAACTTACCTCTTAATTCATGCCAAATATATTTGCCCTCACAAGGCACCCGAAAAGCATTAATTTTCATCTTGATCAAGCTCTTCCAGCTTTAGTAGTTTGTCTACATCAAGCAGCATGACCATCCGTTCATTAACCGATACCAATCCGTTAATAAACTCATTGCTTACTTTAGTTCCAAAGTCTGGAGCGCTTTGAATTTCGGTCTTATCCACACTGATTACATCAGAGACTGAATCAACAACAATGCCCATAATGCGTGTTTTATTGCTGTCACCGGTTTGCAACACGACAACTACTGTCAGCGGTGTATATTCGGCTTTACTCAAACTAAACCTTTCTCTCAAGTCGAGAATCGGCACAATAGATCCACGTAAGTTAACAACACCTTTTTCATAACAAGGTACGTTAGGTATTCTGGAAACAGGTTCCCAACTCCGTATTTCCTGCACACGAAGAATGTCAACTCCATATTCTTCTGTACCTAATGCAAAACTCAGATACTGCACAGCATTATCAAGGTTTCTACTATAGTGATATTGATCGATATCCTTTTTTTCAGCTTCTTTTGCCATATCTTTTTTTATTATTATTTAGTTAAATATTACCGAGTGGAAAAACGCACCAAACCTGGAACATCTAAAATCAGCGCGACGGAACCATCACCCAAAATAGTTGCACCTGAAACACCTTCTACACGTCGGTAATTTGCTTCTAATGATTTAATAACTACCTGCTGTTGACCCAATAACTCATCTACGAGTAAACAACACTGCTCACCCTGCCCTTCAACGACTACAAGGACCCCCTCTTTCGACTTAGTCGGATTACCTGAATGAACATTAAAAATATTGCGCATTCTAATAACGGGTAAATATTCGTTGCGTAAACGGAAAGTCTCCCCTTTACCTGCAACCTTGTTCAGCATCCTTTCTGTAATATTAATTGATTCTATAATGGAAACTAACGGCACGATATATGTCTCATCGCCTACGGCAACAGATTGACCATCAAGAATTGCTAAGGTTAATGGCAAATGGATTGCTATAGTTGTTCCCTTACCCAACTCCGAAATAATCTCTATATTGCCACCTAATGACTGGATATTTCTTCTTACAACATCCATGCCTACACCGCGACCGGAAATATCAGTAAGCTGTTCAGCCGTAGAAAAACCCGGCATAAAAATTAGTTCAAATATCTGTTTTTCGGTAAGAAGATTACTTTCTTCAATCAGTCCTTTTTCTATAGCTTTTGCTAACAGTTTATCTTTATCTAATCCCCGACCATCATCAATTATTTCTATAACAATGTGACCACCGCGGTGATACGCCTTCAACTCTATGGTTCCTGTTTCGGGCTTTCCAGCTGCGACTCTGTCCACAGGCATTTCTATACCATGATCCAGACTATTCCTGATTAAATGAACCAATGGATCATTGATCAGCTCAACGACAGCTTTATCGACTTCAGTATTTTCTCCGACAAGTTTCAATACAATCTTTTTATCTAATTTACTGCTGATATCATGTACTAAACGTGGAAAGCGACTAAAAACGAAGCTGATAGGAAGCATCCGAATATTCATGACGCTTTGTTGCAAATCACGGGTATGACGCTCTAATTGGGCAAGTCCTCTTTTAAGTTGTCCCACTTTATCCATGGTAAAGTTTTCACCGACCAAGCCCAGCATGGATTGCGTTATTACAACTTCGCCAACCATATTGATTAATGTGTCGATTTTGTCTGTGTCTACCCTAATTGAACTAGCTTTAGCTGTTGTTTTTGCCGCCTCATTCTCTGAATCTTGAGGATCAGTTTTTTTAGTTTCTGTAGCCGCCTTTGGTTTAATCTCAGCGGATTTTTGAGCAGGATTATTTGATGGAACAACTGCGGGTTCAGGACTGGTTTCTTTTATTGCAGGGGGTAATTTTTTCGCCTTGGAAAGAGGCTGAATATCCATTTCACAGTCGCCTTCAACCCAATTGAATATTTCTCTGATTTCATCGTCTGAAATATCGCCGATAACTTTTAAATCCCAAGAAATATTACATTCCTCTGGATCTAATTCATAAAAACCTGGAACATCCTGAATATTAACAATGGTTGTTAATTCACCCAGTTCATTCAATTCTCGGAATAATCTTACCGGATCATTGCCGGTTTTAAGCAAATCCAAATAAGGGCAGAAAGCTATTTTCCAGCCTTGCTCTTCAAATATAGTTAGTTCTTCTTCATCAATATTTAAAGAAACATTAACAGGAATCTCGTCAGTTGTTATTTGCTGTTCAACAGGAAGCGCTGATTCCACTGGTATCGTACCGCCATTTAGCACAACCTCCAAAGCTGCTTTGTGCTTTCCGACGCTGGCACTATTAACCTCCTGTTCGTTCTGAATCGCCGTCAACATCTCTCTGAGACAATCAACAGATCCAAGTAAAACGTCTACTGCAGGCTGAGTTACCTTTCTACGCCCATCCCGCATTTCATCAAGTAGAGTTTCCATAATATGGGTATATTCGGCAACAACAGTAAAACCAAAAGTTCCACTGCCGCCTTTTATCGAATGCGCTCCCCTGAAAATAGTATTGATTACTTCCGAATCAATATCCCCCATATCGAGGGTTAACAATCCTGACTCCATTGCTTCCAGCCCTTCGAAACATTCTTCGAAAAAGACTTGGTGGAATTGTGACATATCAATAGACATAGACTTACCTGTGTGCGTCTAAATTCATTTAAACAAGATTAATGCAACCCAAAAACTTTATTTATTTTTTCCCATCTTGGCAAACAATTAGGTCTAACACTCAGAATCAAGCTGCATGGGACTGGACATATCTCATTGGCATCCCCTGTATGCCATCAAGATAGTTAAGCATGGAAGCTCTACTAACCCAAGACTTTTAGCAATGTCTTTAATAATTGATCAGGATTGAAAGGCTTAACCATCCATCCCGTTGCGCCAGCAGCTTTGCCTTCTTGCTTTTTTTCGATTCCTGATTCAGTCGTAAGCATCAGCATGGGAATAAATTTATAGTCGGGAAGTGCCCGTAAGTCTCTAATTAAAGTGATGCCGTCTTTATTAGGCATATTGACATCAGTCACGATACAGTCAAATTTTTTGGCCTGCGCTTTTTCTAAAGCATCGACTCCATCTACCGCCTCTTCGACATCGTATCCAGCAGCTCTTAAAGTAAATGAAACCATTTTTCTCATTGAAGCTGAATCGTCAACTGCAAGAATACTTGCCATTGTTTTCTCCATTAATCTCTAATTTTTAAAGCAAAACTTTGTACGAATATGCAGCGTTTTATATTTAATCGCTAAGTATAGTCTAAATATTTTTCTGTATCGGACTTCTAATCAAGAATTTGTTTTTTGATTTTCATTGGGTAAACAAAAAAACACCCTACTAGAGCAAATCTCTAGTAGGGTATATTTGGTGCCGATGGCCGGATTTGAACCGGCACAACTTTCGTTACCACCCCCTCAAGATGGCGTGTCTACCAATTTCACCACATCGGCTAAAACATGATTGCAAAGATACTGCTTAACACATACTTTTTTAGTTGTTTTTCCAGTGTATTTACATGCATCTTAAAGTTATATTTTTTACTTTTTTTCAACTGGCTGATCAGTTCCAGTGACTGGCGGAGCAACAACAGGCACTTCTTCAGATTTCGGCTCAGTTACTGGAGATGCAACGCCTTCTCCTTTTGCGCCCCCTACATCAGGAATACCGAGGGTATCCTGCTCAGACTTTGGGGCGTTCATTAAGTCGTAAGCTGCACCTTGCTTGCCGTTCAACACAGCAAGACCTAAACTGGTCATAAAAAATAAAGTCGCCAGAATGGCTGTAGCTCGAGATAAAAAAGATGCCGCACCCTGAGCGCCAAAAACAGAACCTGAAGATCCTGTACCAAAAGCCGCACCTGCGTCAGCTCCCTTGCCTTGCTGCATTAATACTAATCCAACAACCCCTAACCCCAACAGCACATGAATAACAATAATTACCTGATACATAATAAAGTTTAAACTACTCTAAATTGAATGATAAATCTTTAAAAAGGATTCCGCATCCAACGAAGCCCCACCAATTAAACCGCCGTCAATATCCGGCATGGCAAACAAGCCTTTTGCATTGTCGGGCTTGGCGCTACCGCCGTATAAAATTTGTATCTTTTCGGCAATAGCCTGATCCTTAGCAGCAATATACTGTCTTATATACTGATGAACCTCTTGAGCTTGCTCATCAGTCGCTGTTTTTCCTGTTCCTATGGCCCAAACCGGCTCATAAGCAATGACTGACGAACCAAAAGCAGTTATACCTGCTAAATTAATAACAGCATCAAGCTGGGTATCAATCACTGCAAAAGTCTGGTCTTGCTCGCGTTGCTCCAGTGTTTCACCGACGCATAAGATAGGAATAATGTTTTGTTCTTGTGCTTGACAAAAACGGGCAGCTACCGACTCATCAGTATCGCCATAATAACTGCGTCTTTCAGAGTGACCTACCAGGGCATATTTACAATTGAATTCGGTTAACATCGCAGCTGAAATTTCTCCGGTAAAAGCACCTGAAGGTTTATCTGCAACGTTTTGAGCGCCAACTGCCAATGGAGTATTTAAGACTAATTCACTTACCTTAGGTAGATGCACATAAGGTACACATACCGCGATATCGGCATTATTATCTCCTAACCCGGCAATGATGCCTTTTGCAAGCAACTCAGCACTGGCGAGAGTTCCATTCATCTTCCAATTTCCTACAACTAGAGACCGACGCATCACTATTCCTCACATAGAATCAAACTATCTATAATATATATTAATAGCGTCTAATTCAAGCTTCCATTGCCTTCTTAACATCATCAGCAATTTGATGAGCGTAATTTTTAACCAGATCTTCCTGCTGACCTTCTACCATTACACGAATTAATGGCTCTGTTCCCGAGGCCCTGAGCAATACCCGACCACTATCTCCCAACTTTTTCTCGATCGCTTTAACCGCTTTTTGTATGCCCTCATCCTTATCCGGATTGATTTTCTTGTCAACTTTGACGTTTACCAGAACTTGCGGATACTTTTGCATTCCGGATTTCAATTCATGTAAATTTTTCCCACTACTTTGCATTTCCGCCATGATCTGCAAGGCGGAAATGATGCCATCACCCGTTGTCGTTCTATCCAGACAAATAATATGTCCTGAATTTTCGCCACCCAAGATCCCATTGTGCTCTACTAACATTTCCATAACATAGCGGTCGCCAACATTAGCCCTAACCAAGTTGAGACCCAATTTCTTCAAACCATGCTCCATGCCCAGATTTGACATTAAGGTCCCTACGACAGGCCCCGACATCAATCCGACATCCAATCTTGCTTTAGCAATAATATAAATAAGCTCGTCGCCATCAACGATTTCGCCTTTATGATCGACCATCACTAACCGATCACCATCACCATCCAGAGCAATACCTAAATCAGCACGATAAGATAAAACTGTTGCAGCTAATTTTTCCGGCTTAGTAGCACCGCACTCCTCATTAATATTAAGACCATCCGGCTCTGCTCCAATCGTAACTACTTCGGCACCTACTTCGCTAAACACATGCGGAGCTATATGGTAGGTTGCGCCATGTGCACAATCAATTATGATTCTCATACCGCTAAAATCTAGTCGGGTCGGCACACTGGCCTTGCAAAATTCAATATAGCGCCCTGGAGCATCAACCAATCGCTTAGCCTTACCCAATTTTGAAGATCCTACTGTGGTCATCGGCGAATCGAGATATTTCTCTATTTTTTGTTCGACCTCATCCGGTAGTTTCGTTCCATGCACTGAGAAGAACTTGATTCCATTGTCATAATAAGGATTGTGAGAAGCACTAATGACAATGCCAGCTTGCGCTCTTAAAGTACGAGTTAAATAAGCTATACCCGGTGTCGGCATAGGCCCTAGCAAGCGAGTATCAACACCGGCAGCAGTTAACCCGGCCTCCAGCGCAGACTCAAACATATAGCCCGAGATGCGCGTATCTTTACCAAGCAAGACAAAATCATGCCCTTCATTTGCAAACACCCGACCCGCCGCCCAACCCAGCTTCAAAAAGAAATCAGCGGTTATTGGATACTCACCGACCTTTCCTCTAATGCCATCAGTTCCAAAATATTTTTTTGTCATTATTCTTAAGACCCAAAAACAGATAAAGACTGAAGATAACAGCCTACAACAAATTATAAATCACATAAAAAAAGGAGAGTCATTACGCCTCTCCTTTTTGTTAATCTAGAAAACCCTCAGCTCTGCTCAGCAGTTCCACCAATTGATTTCTCATTTTTTATATCATCCTTGCTTTTCATATCATCCGTTACGGCATCACCATGAGAAGAAGGTGGCTTATCATCCCAACCCTGAGGAGTCCTTACTGGTTTACGAGCCATTAAGTCCTCAATCTGATATTTATCGATAGTTTCATATTTCATCAATGCTTCGGCCATGGCATGAAGAATATCGATATTCTCTTTCAGAATCGTTTCGGCACGCTCATAATTCCGGTCAATGAAAGAGCGAATCTCTTCATCAATCGTATGGGAAGTCTCTTCAGCAACCGTTTTATGTTGCGTTACAGACCGCCCCAGAAAAACTTCGCCTTCTTCTTCACTGTATGACAGCGGCCCCAGACGCTGAGAAAAGCCCCATTTGGTTACCATATTTCTGGCCAACTCAGTAGCTCGCTCAATATCATTAGACGCACCGGTACTTACTTGCTCCCGACCAAAAACCACTTCCTCGGCAATACGTCCACCGTACAAGCTGGAAATCATACTATCCAGCTTTTGCTTACTGGCACTGTACTGGTCTCGCTCAGGCAAGAACATGGTAATACCCAACGCACGACCTCTAGGCATAATACTAACCTTGTAAACAGGATCATGCTCAGGAACCAGTTTACCAACAATCGCATGCCCTGCTTCATGGTAAGCAGTCATTTTCTTTTCTTTCTCATTCATGACCATAGACGTTTTTTCAACCCCCATGATCAATTTATCCTTAGCTTTTTCCAGATCAGCCATGTTGACTACGCGTTTATTCATTCTGGCAGCGAATAAAGCAGCCTCATTGACCAAATTGGCCAAATCGGCTCCGGAAAAGCCCGGCGTACCTTGAGCGATATACTTAACCTCAACATCATCAGCAATTGGCACTTTCTTAACATGCACTGCAAGAATCTGCTCACGCCCTTTAACATCCGGCAGTCCAACCGTTACCTGACGGTCAAAACGGCCTGGACGCAATAAAGCCTTATCCAACACATCGGGACGGTTTGTTGCTGCAATAACAATAATGCCCTCGTTACCTTCAAACCCATCCATTTCAACCAACAATTGGTTTAAGGTCTGCTCACGCTCATCATTGCCGCCACCTAAACCGGCGCCACGCTGACGACCGACCGCATCGATCTCATCTATAAAAATAATGCAAGGCGCGTGTTTTTTAGCTTGCTCAAACATGTCGCGCACACGGGATGCACCCACACCGACAAACATTTCAACAAAATCCGAACCGGAAATAGTGAAGAACGGCACTTTAGCCTCACCGGCAATGGCTCTGGCCAGCAAAGTTTTGCCTGTTCCCGGAGGACCGATCATCAATGCGCCGCGAGGGATTTTTCCGCCTAACTTCTGGTATTTTGCCGGGTCTTTAAGAAAATCGACCATTTCGACAACTTCTTCTTTAGCTTCATCACAGCCCGCCACATCGGCAAAAGTTACCTTAATCTGGTCTTCTTCAAGCATACGAGCTTTGCTTTTGCCGAAATTCATTGCTCCGCGACCGCCGCCGGCGCCGCCCTGCATTTGCCGCATGAAGAAAACCCATACCGCAATAAGCAACAACATCGGCCCAAAAGAAACCAACAACTGCATCAGCATAGAAGGCTGCTCGGGCGGAACGGCTTTAATTTCGACGCCATTTGCCAGCAAATCATCTACTAAATGAGGATCCGAGGGTGCATAAGTTTTAAATATTTGGCCGCCCTGCATCTTGCCTTTGATGATATTATCTTCAATCATCACCTGCTGAATCTGACCCGCTTTTACCGATTCGATAAATTGCGAGTATGACATCGACGAGTCAGACCTGTCATTTTGCGGACCAAAATTATTAAAGACGGACATCAATACAACTGCAATGACGACCCATAGGATTATATTTTTCATCATATCGTTCAATTTACACACCCTGGGCCTGAAAGGCTCTCGATTTTAAAAACAAAGTAATTATATCAGGAGTTAACTTTCCTGACTGTCGTTATTTATCCGGACCATCCACACATGAAAACACGGCTTCATAATACTTGGCCGCACCTAGTTCCACTAATGTTAGGGCTACATAAGATTATTTAAAGCCTTTAGCCAAAATATAAACTTCGTTGCTTCGAGGTCTTGACGCTTTCGGCTTTCTGATAACCACTTTGGCAAAGCATTGCTGAACCTCCTTAAAAAACTCCTCAAAACCGGCACCGTGAAATAGCTTAACCAGAAAAACCCCGTCTTTTGTTAACACAGCCTTGGCCGTTTCTAAAGCCAGCTCCCCTAAATAAATGGCACTAGGCTGATCTACCCCCTTATTGCCGCTCATATTTGGCGCCATATCTGACATCACCAGATTAACCGGAGCACCATCAAGAACCGCATACAATTGATCCAGAACAACTTGCTCACGAAAATCGCCCTGTATAAAATCAACCCCTTCTATCGGCTCCATCGGTAAAATATCCAACGCAATAATCTTGTTTTTTTTACCGATAAGCGGCCGTGCAAACTGTGACCATCCGCCGGGCGCCGCCCCCAAATCGATAATATTCATTCCCGGTTTAATAAGCTGGTCTTTATCCTGAATTTCTTTCAATTTAAAAACCGCGCGCGACCGGTAACCCTGTGCTTGCGCCATTTTGACGTATTCGTCGGCAAAATGCTCCTGCATCCAGCGACTGCTACTTTTACTTCGTCCCATAATGATAATTTAGTGTAGAATTTAAGCTTTTTGATTTAGGAATTAAAGAGTGAACTCCGCAGATAAGAAAAAACTCCGGGCTCAAGCGCACAGCTTAAAGCCCGTCATTATGATTGGTCAATCAGGACTTACAGCAGCTGTACTGGCAGAGGTTGAATTGGCGCTAGACAGCCACGAGCTGATTAAAGTGCGAATACGCGCCGAAAGGGAAGATCGCAAACTGATCAGCGAGAAAATCTGTACTGAAACGGGGGCGGAACTCATTCAGAGTATTGGACAAATTGCAGTTATTTACAGATTAAACCCTGACAAATAATTGAAATCAGGGGTATGCCATCAAGCTACCCCTATTACTTAGGCTCGATTAAATATATTCAATCGAAATAATTTCGTATTCTACATCGCCGCTTGGCGCTTTAACTGTAACAATATCTTCAACTTCCTTGCCGATCAGCGCCCTCGCAATCGGCGAGCCGATTGAAATGCGGCCTTCTTTGATATTTGCCTCATCCTCGCCAACAATCTGATACGTCACCTTTTTCTCGGATTCAATATCTTCTATCTCTACTGTCGCGCCAAACACCACTTTGCCATTGGCATCCACTTTAGTGACGTCAATAATTTGCGCGTTAGAAAGCTTACCTTCAATTTCAGAAATACGCCCCTCGGTAAAGCTTTGTTGTTCTTTCGCGGCATGGTATTCAGCGTTTTCTTTTAAATCACCATGCTCTCTAGCAGTGGCAATCGATGCAATAATACGCGGACGCACAACTGACTTTAATTCTTCCAATTCCACGCGTAATTTTTCTGCACCTTTGATAGTGAGAGGTACTTTATTCATTTTGATACTCCAATAATTTCTTACCTGGGCGCAAGTAAATCTACGCCCAGCAGCGTTTTTTATTAAGTCAGACTCTTATGCAGATCCTGCAAGCAATTGACATCGCCCGCATCCAACTCGCCCAAAGCGTAACAGGCTGCTTTTGCACCAGCCATTGTCGTGTAATAAGTCACGCGATGCTGGAGAGCCTCTCGGCGCATGGTAAATGAGTCGGAAATAGCTTTTTTGCCTTCAGTCGTATTAATAATCAGCTGAATCTGATCGTTTTTAATCATATCAACCGTATTGGGACGCCCTTCGTTAACCTTATAAACAACTTCGCAAGGAATGCCCGCGTCTTTAAGATATCTTGCCGTACCACCGGTGGCGACAATTTCGTATTTTTTATCGACCAGCATTTTGGCAATATCCGGTAACTTGGCTTTATCTGCATCTCGGATACTGATCAGCACTTTACCGCTGTGGTTCAGGTTGACACCGGCAGCGCGCTGAGATTTAGCGAAAGCCTCACCGAAGCTTTTGCCTACCCCCATCACTTCACCGGTTGATTTCATTTCAGGCCCCAACAAAGGGTCGACACCTGGAAACTTAACAAACGGAAACACCGCCTCTTTAACCGAATAGTAACCCGGAATACGCTCTTTAGTAATGCCTTGTTGCGCCAAAGTTTGCCCGACCATGCAGCGCGCCGCTATTTTAGCCAACGGATAACCGGTAGCCTTGGATACAAAAGGTGCGGTACGTGAAGCCCTGGGATTGACTTCAAGCACATAAATATCCTCACCCTGAATCGCAAACTGAGTATTCATCAAGCCCACAACGCCCAGTGCTTCAGCCATTTTAGTCACTTGTTCACGCAGCTGATCCTGAATTTTCGGCGCCAACTCATACGGAGGCAGCGAACATGCAGAGTCTCCTGAATGCACACCGGCCTGTTCGATATGTTCCATCAAACCGCCGATTAATATCTGCTCCCCGTCATAAATGGCATCAACATCCATTTCCACCGCATCGTCAAGAAAACGATCCAGCAACACCGGCGAATCGTTAGAAACGCTGACCGCTTCTTTCATATAGCGTTGCAAACCTTCTTCATTGAAGACGATTTCCATAGCCCGGCCGCCCAAAACATAGGAAGGACGAACAACCAAGGGATATCCCAGTTCCTTTGCCGCATTAATCGCTTGATCGACAGAGCGTGCCGTAGCATTAGGCGGTTGTTTTAAATTCAATCTTTCCAGCAACTTCTGGAAACGCTCGCGGTCTTCGGCCAAATCAATCGAGTCCGGCGATGTACCGATAATAGGCACTCCCGCCGCTTCCAATGCACGCGCCAATTTCAGTGGCGTTTGGCCGCCGTATTGCACGATCACGCCTTTGGGCCGTTCAATATGCACAATTTCCAGCACATCTTCCAGCGTTAACGACTCAAAATACAAGCGATCTGATGTGTCAAAGTCGGTAGAAACCGTTTCGGGGTTGCAATTGACCATGATGGTTTCATAGCCATCTTCACGCAATGCCAACGCGGCATGCACACAGCAATAGTCGAACTCAATACCTTGCCCGATACGGTTAGGTCCACCGCCAAGAATAATGATTTTTTCTTTATCGGAAACCCGCGCTTCGCATTCTTCCTCATAGGTTGAATACAAATAAGCTGTGTCGGACGAAAACTCGGCAGCACAGGAATCTATGCGTTTATAGACCGGACGGATGTTCTGTTTGTGCCGCACATTGCGCACTTCAGACTCGGACGTGTCCAGCAACTTGGCCAGCCTAAGATCGGAAAAGCCTTTGCGCTTCAATCGATAAAGCTCGCCTTCTTTCAGGGTCGATAAGGTTTTAGTTGATAAGGTTTTTTCGGTCAGAACCAAATCTTCGACCTGAGCCAAAAACCAGGGATCAATTTTACTGGCCTCGTGCACTTCTTCCAAAGCCATGCCGCTACGGAATGCATCAGCGACATAGAGCAAACGATCCGGTCCCGGATGGCGCATTTCACGCTGAATTTTTTCCCGGGCATCTTCCCGATTCAAGTCGATAACTTCATCAAGGCCGCTGATGCCGATTTCCAATCCGCGCAAAGCTTTTTGCAGCGATTCCTGAAAAGTGCGGCCAATAGCCATAACCTCACCCACAGACTTCATCTGTGTGGTCAGGCGGTCATCGGCTTGCGGAAATTTTTCAAAGGTAAACCGCGGAACCTTGGTAACGACATAATCAATGGTCGGCTCAAACGATGCCGGAGTTGTACCGCCGGTAATCTCATTTTGCAATTCATCCAACGTATAACCTACAGCCAGCTTTGCCGCCACTTTGGCAATCGGGAAACCGGTTGCCTTGGATGCCAAAGCGGACGAGCGCGATACACGCGGATTCATCTCGATAATGATCATCCGGCCGTCTTTGGGGTTAATGGCGACTTGTACATTGGAACCGCCCGTATCGACGCCAATCTCGCGCAATACCGCCAGAGAGACGTTACGCAGAATCTGGTATTCTTTATCGGTCAATGTTTGTGCAGGGGCTACAGTGATGGAATCGCCGGTATGCACACCCATCGGGTCGAAGTTTTCGATAGAACAGACAATGATGCAGTTGTCTTTGGAGTCGCGCACCACTTCCATTTCATATTCTTTCCAACCCAGCACCGATTCTTCAATCAGTAACTCGTTGGTTGGCGATAGATACAAGCCGCGCTCGCAAATTTCAACAAACTCCTCCTTGTTATAAGCAATCCCGCCGCCGCTGCCGCCCATGGTAAATGAAGGACGAATAACAGTCGGATAACCCACTTCCTGCTGGGCCGCCAGCGCTTCTTCCATAGAATGCGCGGTTTTTGATTTTGCCACTTCATAACCGATTTTCCGCATCGCCTGATTGAAAAGCTCACGGTCTTCTGCTTTGTTAATGGCTTCTTTGGTAGCGCCGATCATCTCTACGCCGTATTTTTCCAATACGCCGTTGGCATCAAGATCCAATGCACAATTCAACGCAGTTTGTCCGCCCATAGTCGGCAATATTGCATCAGGGCGCTCTTTTTCAATAATTTTTTCAACGGTTTGCCAATCGATAGGCTCGATGTAAGTGGCATCAGCCATATCCGGGTCAGTCATAATCGTTGCCGGATTGGAATTGACCAGAATAACGCGATAACCTTCTTCCCGAAGCGCTTTACAGGCTTGCGTGCCTGAATAGTCAAACTCACAAGCTTGACCAATAACAATGGGGCCGGCACCCAGTAATAAAATCGATTTTATGTCGGTTCTTTTTGGCATTTTGTATGCGTTACCATTTATGTTGCAGTTAATTATGTAGGATCGGTTAGCGTAGCTGATACGATTTTCTGGTTACGCTAACCCAATAAGCATCAGCCTAAGGGTCGTCAGATGAACTGAGGCGTAAACCCATCACTCAAGAAATGATGGGCTGCCCAGTGTTTAGCCCTACGACGCTTGCTCCATCATTTCGATGAAATCATCGAATAAAGACTCCACATCATGAGGACCTGGACTTGCTTCAGGGTGACCCTGAAAGCTCATGGCCGGACAATCCGTCCGTTTGATACCTTGCAAGCTGCCGTCAAACAGTGAGCGATAGGTTGCTACTAAATTAGCGGGCAGACTGGCCTCATTGGCCGCAAAGCCGTGATTTTGGCTGCTGATCATAACCCGGCCTGTGGCTATCTCCTGAACCGGGTGGTTGGCGCCATGATGGCCGAACTTCATTTTTTCGGTTTTTGCGCCGCTGGCTAAAGCCAACAATTGATGCCCCAAGCAAATACCGAATACCGGGATTTTCTTTTCCAGTATCGTTTTAATCGCCTCAATCGCATAAGTACACGGTTCAGGATCGCCTGGGCCATTAGACAGGAATACCCCGTCAGGATTCATCGCCAATACGGTTTCAGCCGATGTTGTTGCAGGAACAACGGTAACACGGCAGCCGCGATTGGCTAACAATCTGAGAATATTGCGTTTAATGCCAAAATCGTAAGCCACCACATGCTTGGTCAGATTTTCAGCTGCCTTGTGGCCATGCTGCAAATGCCAGATGTTTTCAGTCCACTCGTAAGGCTCGGCGACAGTGACTTCCTTGGCCAGATCCATCCCTTGCAACCCTGGAAAACCTTCAATGGCCTTTTTTGCCACGTCCACATCAACCGATTCACCCGCCATAATACAGCCGCGCTGCGCACCTTTGTCACGCAAAATCCGGGTTAATTTACGGGTATCAATATCGGCAATAGCCACAACGTTATTATCGACCAAATATTGTTGCAACGTTTTTTCATTGCGCCAGTTACTTGCCAGCAACGGCAAATCCCGAATCACCAGCCCGCTGGCAAAAACGCCGACTGACTCATCATCTTCGCCAGTCGTGCCGACATTGCCGATATGCGGATAAGTTAATGTCACAATTTGCCGGGCATATGAAGGATCACTGAGAATTTCCTGATACCCGGCCATAGCCGTATTAAAAACAACCTCCCCCACGGAACATCCATCTGCACCAATGGCTACACCGTTAAAAACCGTCCCATCTTCCAATACCAATAAAGCAGACCTAGCCAAACACGTCACCTCAAATGTGCAAAACGGGATGACCCCTTAAGGACTCATCCCGTTGTAAAAAACAAAACTGGGGTAATTTTACGAGATTATGCGGTTTGGGTCATTAACAATTTTTTAAACCCGAAGATATCCCGCGGATTATAAAGCCCATGTTGTAGATACAATACGCGGGACTAGATTGATATCGGAGGCCCGGCAGTTAAAGTAGGGGCGTCAAAGAAGAGATTTTTTTCTCAACACTGATGATAGCTCGATTCAAAGTACCAAGATTTTTCTCCTCAATAATTTGCATACCCATCACGTAAAAAATGGGCATCCACAGCGGATTAATCAGAATCCCACCCAGTGCGCTTTTCCATGTCCGCTTCAGGTTTTTTAAAGGATTGAATGACTCCGCTAAAGAGTGCATCGGATACTCGGAAAAAACGGCCACAATCGGATGCAGGACAGTTTTTTCATTCACATCAAGCTGAGCCATGGATTCCAATAGCTTTCGCTCCATGTTGTGATAATTTTTCCGTGCAAAGCCCGCTGAAATAGCAAAAGTAAGCGCTACCAACGGCAGCAGAATACTCGGTGGTGCTACAGGCGCAAAAGTGGAAGATAACATGACGATAGCGAATCCCAACATCAGGACATCTTCCCCTCGTTCCACATCGCGATCAATACCTTCGATAATGGCAGACACGGCATTGCCGCGCCGGCCTTTTAAATAGTCTTTGTCTTGTGCCATGGCTATTCTCCTTATGGATAGTGCTTTGAAAGCACTCCGCATGAAAAATATAAAATACGCGAATCCGATATACACTGGATTGGAATATAAAACCCAGAAAAAGCCGCGTGTTCTTGTGCCGATTTACCGGCACATGCCCATTTGTTTAATTCGTATTCTCCATACCGGCCAGTTTAATGGAGCTTTTATACCACGGCAAATTTGAAATCGACTTCCTGTTATGCACAGCTCACCTTCGCACAGAGTCATGAAGAGCAAGGGTTAGCTCAGCTCCAGCTCACGTTAATTAGAGTTCACGGATATAAATAAACTTGCTACTGCCATTGTAAACTCTACAAGTTGCACGAGAGATTGGATCCGAATCATTAACACTATCCCATTTGGAATCCAGCCAAGCCGGCGAGTCAATAGCGATATCAATGCAATCAACATTCACTGCCTCAGGAACTCTCAGGCTTAATTTTGCATCGCAGGATATCAATAGACTACTCAGCGTGGACGTCATAAGCCCACTATTTGCGAGATTGAGCATCAACCCGCTTCCGCAGGATCGGTTAGCTCAGTACAGCTGTCTCCCGTATTGGTATCCCCCAGCTATTGGCATTCCAATAATGAGCCGTCAACAGCACAGGAAAGCCAGCAATTCCGATCAGTAAGTGTTTTACCCTCCACTAGGCTACTGACGTCACGCGCATATAAGTATCATCTTAACTTCAATGTACAGGGTCGGTAGAGTTCCGGTATTGTCGATGTCGAGCATATCCTTTGACATTGATGACCTCCGCTCTTCTGAATAAGGAAGGACTGGGCATTTTCGTGACTTAGGCAACGACTAATCCTCTCTATTTCAACAATACGGTGATCAATAATTGTTCTACACAGCCTAAGAAGATACCGATAACCTTCCCTATCAATGTTCCACAGGATAGGCTAATTCTGGTTCGTTTCACTATATTTAACCGGCTCTACAACAAAAAAAGCCCCGGCTGTTTCAAAAACAACCGGGGCTTTTATTTTATTTAAAGCGGCGGGGCTTTAAGACAGCAGAATTACATCATGCCGCCCATGCCACCCATGCCGCCCATACCACCCATGTCATGAGCATGACCGCCTTTATCTTCACTAGGCGCATCGGCAATCATCACTTCGGTAGTCAGCATCAAGCCGGCAACAGAAGCAGCGTTTTGCAACGCTGTACGAGTTACTTTCGCAGGGTCCAAAATACCCATTTCGATCATATCGCCATATTCACCTGTTGCAGCGTTGTAACCGAAGTTACCTTTGCCTTTTTGTACTTCATTGAAAACAACTGAAGGCTCGTCGCCGGCATTGGAAACGATTTGACGCAGAGGCTCTTCCATTGCACGACGCAGAATGTTAATACCGACTGTTTGGTCGTGGTTAGCGCCTTCAAGCTTATCAAGAGCTGAAATAGCGCGAACCAGTGCTGAACCACCGCCGGCAACAACGCCTTCTTCAACCGCTGCACGTGTTGAGTGCAATGCATCTTCAACGCGGGCTTTCTTTTCTTTCATTTCGATTTCAGTAGCAGCGCCCACTTTAATAACAGCAACACCACCGGCTAATTTAGCCAGACGCTCTTGCAGCTTCTCTTTGTCATAGTCGGAAGTTGCTTCGTCGGCTTGTGCACGAATTTGTGCAACGCGGCCTTTGATTTGCTCTTCAGAACCCGCACCGTCAATGATGGTGGTGTTTTCTTTAGTGATTTGTACTTTTTTGGCTGTACCCAGTTGCGCTAATTCCGCTTTTTCCAGGCTTAAACCAACTTCTTCAGAAATAACAGTACCGCCAGTCAATACCGCGATGTCTTCCAACATGGCTTTACGACGATCGCCGAAACCCGGTGCTTTAACAGCAGCCACTTTAACAATGCCGCGAATAGTGTTCACAACCAAAGTTGCCAATGCTTCGCCTTCTACATCTTCAGCAATGATCAATAAAGGACGGCCGGCTTTAGCAACGCCTTCCAATGTTGGCAGCATGTCGCGGATGTTGGAGATTTTTTTGTCGTAAATCAGGATCAATGGATCGTCTAATTCGACGCTCATGTTTTCTTGTTTGTTGATGAAATATGGTGACAGGTAACCACGGTCAAACTGCATACCTTCAACAACGTCCAACTGGTTGTCCAGGCCTGAACCTTCTTCAACGGTGATAACACCTTCTTTGCCGACTTTTTCCATGGCTTCTGCAATGATTTTGCCGACAGAGTCGTCAGAGTTTGCAGAGATAGTGCCTACTTGAGCAATCGCTTTGTTGTCGATGCAAGGTGTAGCAGAGGCAACAATAGCGTCAACAGCTTTAGACACGGCTAAATCAATGCCGCGTTTTAAATCCATTGGATTCATGCCCGCTGCAACGGCTTTCAAACCTTCGTTGACAATAGATTGCGCCAATACAGTCGCGGTAGTTGTACCGTCACCAGCCACATCGGAAGTGTGCGAAGCCACTTCTTTAACCATTTGCGCGCCCATATTTTCGAATTTGTCTTTCAATTCGATTTCTTTAGCAACCGATACACCGTCTTTAGTGATAGTTGGAGCGCCGAAGCTTTTGTCCAGAATCGCGTTACGGCCTTTAGGACCTAAAGTCACCTTCACTGCGTTTGCTAAAATGTTTACACCACGCGCCATACGAGTACGCGCGTCGTCTCCAAAAAATACGTCTTTAGCTGCCATTTTTATTCCTTAAGATTTTTGTATGTAAATATGATTGACGTGTTCAGGATTAACCCAGAACACCCATGATGTCTTCTTCACGCATAACGATCAGTTCTTCACCGTCAACTTTTACTTCGTTACCCGCGTATTTGCCAAACAGCACTTTATCGCCGACTTTAACGTCCAGAGCGCGTACGGTGCCATTGTCCAGTGGTTTGCCATTGCCTACCGCCAAAATAACGCCTTGGCTTGGCTTTTCGGCCGCCGAACCAGGCAATACGATACCGCCAGGGGTTGTCGTTTCTTCTTCTACGCGTTTGACTATCACTCTGTCGTGTAACGGACGTATTTTCATCAATATCTCCTAACATTTAAATTAAAGGGTAAAATTGTTATTAGCACTCGCTAGTAATGAGTGCTAATGATAATGAGCTTTTGCAGTGTGTCAAGTTCTTTGGCATTATCTCGATCCACAATACAGCATCAACATGACTTATGAATGACAACCAACTACTACGCTATAGCCGCCAAATCATGCTCCCTCAAATCGATATTGAGGGACAACAAAAACTTCTCGCCGCCAGCGTACTGATTGTCGGCGCAGGAGGGCTCGGCTCGCCTGCGGCCATTTATCTTGCTGCGGCTGGTGTCGGCAATATCGTTATTTATGATAATGACGTTGTGGACTTATCCAATTTACAAAGACAGATTGCTCATCACACCCCCGATATTGGGACTGATAAGGTAATTTCAACCTGCCAAACACTCAATCGGCTAAATCCTGACGTCAAAACCAGAGCGGTCAAAGAACGACTGGAGGGCGAACAACTTGAACTGGAAGTGGCAAAAGCCGACGTAGTTTTGGACTGTAGCGACAATTTTTCAACACGTTTTGCTATCAATAAGGCCTGCGTCAAACAGCAAACGCCCTTGGTTTCCGGAGCGGCGATTCGTTTTGAAGGCCAGGTAAGTATTTTTACACCCGGCAAAAATAACAGCCCATGCTACAACTGTCTGTACACTAGCGACGGCGAAGAATTGCAAAATTGCGCGACCAACGGAGTCATAGCGCCTATTACCGGCATTGTCGGCAGCATTCAGGCCTTGGAAGCAATGAAGCTGATAATGAATATCGGAGAAACGTTAACCGGACGGTTATTGTTGTTGGATGGCTTAACGATGGAATGGAATACGATGAAACTGAAGAAAAACCCTAACTGCTCGACTTGCAGCAGTTTATAGGTTAGCTGCCTGCATGAATGCAGGAGCAATTACGGAAGAGCGAAGATTTTGAACAAAGAAGTTTCCAGGCGAATCGCATCACCTGGAAAGCTCATCTGTTAACATATTTTTACTTTTTGCCCAGCAAACCTTGGACATATTTAATCGCTTTTTCTGCAAAATCGTTCACCACCGATGGGCTATCGCCATGCGGTTCAATATCGCCAAATGGCTTGGCGTTTGCTTTGGTAAACGTGTAAATAAAATAGCCCAGCGGCGCGAACGCAGCAGCAGCAATTAGTAACATAACTACCCACAACTCAACAACTCCACCCATGACTCCTCCTCATAATTTTATATATGTGTATTATTATTTTTAGGTGAATTTAAATAATACTCTCTTCCTGTCAAAAAAACATCTTTCACCGTTTTCATATAAATATCTTGTAATTTTAGATAGTTACCATCGTTTTCCATCACTGCCTTGTCGCCAATCTGGGCAAGAACCGGTTAAAACCCAGGGATTGTCGGCTTTGGACGATGGCAAAAGTTGCCAAAAAAAATAGTTCATCGTATACTTCAATTGAGCTTACTTGATCAAGCTAGCATAATAATTTAAACACTTCTGGAGGTTCACAATGAAATGGGAAACACCAAGCTACACAGACCTACGTTTCGGTTTTGAAGTAACAATGTACATCTACAATCGTTAATTCGATTTAGACCCAAAAAGGGGCTCTTGATGAGCCCCTTTTTTTTGCCTGATGCTTGTTATTCCCGTATCATTCGGCTCCTACTCCCTATTTTAAGTTATTTCCCAAACTATGAAGATTAGAGTTCTTGGTTCAGGTGCAGGCGGCGGTTTTCCTCAATGGAACTGCAACTGCCATAATTGTCACCGTTTGCGTCACAAGGAAATGAACGGCAAAGCCCGCACCCAGTCATCCATTGCGGTAAGCACCGACAACAAAAATTGGCTGCTGTTTAATACCTCCCCCGACATTCGCGCACAACTGGAAGCTTTTCCCGCCATCCAGCCCAAAGAAGGCGTTCGCGACACCGGTATTAAGGCAATCATGCTGATCGATAGCCAGATTGATCACACCACCGGAATGCTGATGCTACGGGAAGGCAAACCGCTGGATGTGTACTGCACGGAAATGGTCAAGCAGGATCTGACTACCGGCTTTCCTTTATTTAACATGCTGGCCGATTACTGCACCGTCAATCACCACCCGATTCCATACGACGGCAGCAGCTTTACCATTCCCGGCATCGATGATTTACGCTTTTATACCCAAGCGTTGAAAAGCAAGGCACCGCCGTATTCACCGCATCGGCATGATCCGCATGACGGCGACAATATCGGCGTAATCCTCGAGCAGATTTCTACCGGCAAAAAAGTCTTTTATTCCCCTGGCCTAGGCGAGATAGAACCGCATGTCATGGCTGCAATGCAAGCCGTAGATTGCTTACTGGTAGACGGCACTTTTTGGACCGATGATGAAATGTGTACGCAAAACATCAGTCACAAAAAAGCCCGCGAAATCGGCCACTTGCCTCAATCAGGAGAAGGCGGCATGATAGAAGTCTTGAACGGGGTTGCAAAAGCCCGCAAGATATTGATCCATATCAACAACACCAACCCGATCTTAGACGAAGATTCCGAACAGCGTAAAATACTGGATGCCGCAGGCATTGAAGTTGCCTACGACGGTTTGGAAATCGACTTATAAAGGATGCAAACATGAGCAGCGAGAATAAAGCCTGGACCAAAGAACAGTTTGAAGCCGAACTGCGCGGCATGGAAAGCCATTACCATATTCATCATCCTTACCATGTGTTGATGAACGAAGGTAAACTCACCAAAGCGCAATTACAGGGCTGGGTTGCCAACCGCTTCTATTATCAGGTTTGCATTCCTATTAAAGACGCCAACATTCTGGCCAATTGTCCGGACCGCGAAACCCGCGCCAAATGGATACAGCGCATTATGGACCACGACGGACACCCCGGCGATCCTGGAGGCATTGAGGCTTGGATACAGCTGGGCATCGCAGTCGGTTTGTCGCGGGAAGACATCACCTCACTGAAATACGTGCTACCGGGCGTGCGATTCGCCGTCGATGCCTATGTTAATTTTGCCCGTCGGGCGGAATGGCACGAAGCGGCAAGCTCGTCTTTAACCGAACTGTTTGCCCCTAAAATTCACCAGCAACGGCTGAATAACTGGCCGGAGCACTACCCTTGGGTCGAACAGGAAGGTTATATATATTTCCGCAAGCGCCTGACCGAAGCACGACGCGATGTCGAACACGGTCTGGCCATTACGCTGGACTGGTATAAAACCCGCGAACAGCAAGAACGCATGATTCAGATCCTGAAATTCAAGCTGGATGTGCTTTGGACTATGGCGGATGCAATGTATATGGCTTATATTCATGAGATGCCGCCCTATTTTAATATTGAAAAATAATGTGCGGCTAGCCGGGATTTAGCTTTGCATCCCGGCCTAAGTCCTTTGAATATTGGGTCTCCTTCTTCAACCCAGCCTACATATGACAACACGCCAAATGAGCATTAATCCAGATCAAACCATCAAATTTTCCCCAATGCATCGTTTGCAGTGGGAAGAAGCCCAACACAAAAATGTCATTCTCTATCCTGAAGGCATGGTAGAACTTAACCAAAGCTCCGCCGAAATCCTGAAATTATGCGACGGCACTCGCACACTTGGCCAGATCGTTAGGGATCTGGAGCAGATATTTGCAACAGCCGGTCTCGCTGATGATATTACCGCTTTCCTGGAGGTCGCTTTAAAAAATGGCTGGATCCAACAAAACTAACATTACTCCGCCACGCTGGTTATTAGCGGAGCTGACTTACGCCTGTCCACTACAGTGTCCCTATTGCGCTAACCCAATCGATTATGCAAAACATCAATCCGAACTGGAGACCGAGGACTGGAAGCGCGTACTCACGCAAGCCCGCAAAATGGGCGCAGTGCAACTGGGCTTTTCCGGCGGCGAACCGTTAACCCGCAAAGACCTTCCCGAGCTGGTTAAGTACGCCAGAGACCTGGGCTATTATTCCAACCTGATCACCTCAGGCTATGGACTGACCGAAGAAAAAATCGTCCAACTTAAAGAGTCTGGGCTTGATCATATTCAAGTCAGCATTCAGGCCAGCACTCAAGAATTGAATGACCATTTGGCCGGTACCGAATCATTCCAGCATAAAAGAGAAGTCGCCCATCTGGTTAAAAAGCATGGTTACCCGATGGTGCTGTGCGTGGTCATACACCGCGAGAATATCCACCAAATGCCGCAAATTCTGGAAATGGCAGAGGAACTGGGCGCTGATTACCTGGAACTGGCGAATACCCAATATTACGGTTGGGCTCATGTCAACCGTGATCTATTGTTACCTACTAAAGAGCAGTTTGAGAAGGCCGAGCAAATTGCCCAAGCTTTTAAAGAGAAAGTCGCCGGTAAGATGAAAATCTATTATGTGGTGCCTGATTTTTATGAAGATCGGCCCAAGGCCTGCATGAATGGCTGGGGCACAACGTTTTTGACCATCGCACCGGATGGAGCAGCCTTGCCGTGCCATTCTGCCCGTGATCTTCCAGGACTGAATTGCCCCAATGTGAAAGACTACAGCATTGAACAAATCTGGAACGAGTCGAAGACCTTCAACTTTTTCCGAGGCTTCGAATGGATGAAAGAGCCTTGCAGCAGTTGTGATGAAAAGGAAAAAGATTTCGGCGGTTGCCGTTGCCAGGCATATTTGTTAAGCGGTGACATGTACGCTGCCGATCCGGTATGCAGCAAGTCGCCCAATCATCATGTTATCCAGGAAGCGATAGACTCAGCCAAGGCAAGCGCTTTAGCTGACAACGAAAAACCACTGGTTTTTCGCAATAGCAAGAACTCGCGACTGCTCTCTTAACACTCTTGGGAAGGCTGATCTTCTATAAGCTGTTTCTACAGCCCTTCCCAAGGCTTGTACAAACCATCAACATTAACTCCGAACATATCCAAAACTCGGCCTACAGTCTCATCGACCATAGCTATCAGGGAATTCGATTTGCTGTAAAAAGCCGGCATCGGCGGGAAGATAATGCCACCCATTTCCGTTACGCTGGCCATATTGCGAATATGCACCAGATTTAACGGTGTCTCGCGGGGCATGACCACCAAGCGCCGGCGTTCTTTTAACACCACGTCTGCCGACCGCGAAATCAGGTTATCGCCAAAACCATGAGCAACGGCTGACAAGGTTTTCATCGAGCACGGCGCGATAATCATGCCTTCTGTTTTAAAGCCGCCGCTGGAAATACTGGCGGCAATATCGTCGATGCCATGAGTCACATCAGCTAGTTCAACCAATTCGGCCCGCTTCATGTTCATTTCATGCTTTAAATTTACAACACCGGCGGATGAGATAACCAAATGTGTTTCCCATTGCTGCTGCGCCTGTAACACCTGCAGCATCCTTACTCCATAAACCGCACCGGTCGCGCCGGTCATGGCTATGATTAAGCGTTTTTTTTGATTCATTTTTTATGCTTGATTAAGATGCCGATTTTATATTGCACCACGAAGGCACGAAGAGCACGGAGAAAAACAAGATAAAAATTTCGTGTCCTTCGTGCCTTCGTGGTGATATATTTTAAATTGATCCGTATAGGACGGGATTACTCTCCTGCCCTGACATCAAACTCTATCTTCCAGCGACCGCTGTCTTTTTGGGATACAGCTTGCAGCTCCAGCGTACCCACTTCGGTTACCGCGGCACACAGATGCACCGGTATAACTTCGCCAGGTCTGCGACTTTCTTCTGGCAAGGTAACTTCAATTTCATCCAGCTCATCGAGCTCTTCATTAGTCCAATAATCCAGACGGGTTCCGACTTTATCCTCGCGCCGGGTATTGGACGCAAAAAAGCGAAACCGTACCGGTTCGCCGACCACTAAACCAAACTCATCATCCGGCAGCTCCTGTTGTGTACCTTCTTCCATCCCAAACGGGGCAATGCACAGAGCCTGAATTTCCGGCGCCATACCGGGCACTGCGGGCATAGCGCTTTCAATACCGACATAATAAGAAGCTGCGGTGCCGCCCTTGATACGCACCCCCTTGCCTTTGCGTACATAACCATAGTAAGCGGCGCCACGGGCGACCGCGAGGTCAAGATCGACACCAGTCAACAATCTGGCTTCGGGCGCTTGCTCGGCAATCAACCATGAGTTTAACACCTCCATTAACCGCTCAGCCAAGGTTCCCGCTTTTAACACGCCACCATTAAACAGCACAGCAGTCGGATGCAAGAAACTCGCATGTTCCGGTAAATTTATATCTTTAAGCTCGTCAGTAGCCCCTTGTTGTTTGGACAAGAAAGCTGCCAGATGACGAGTAATCGCTGCATCCTGGGCATAAGGCAACCCGGCAGTTCTTAAACCGGTGCGGGGGCGACTGATCGGCCTGTCGCTGACTGCTACTTTAGGCAGGAAGCCTTCGACTAATACCCGATTAACTTCTTCACGGGTTAATTCGGTACGCAGGGTACCGCCGATTAAAGACGATCCTCTGCTTGCAACCACCAGCGGGATATTGTCAATCTCGGCATTATTGAAGATTTTCTCCTTGGCATCTCGGCAGCTATGAGTCAAGGCTTGAATCTGCCAAGGTTCCAAGCGTTTGCCGTCTTTTTCAAGCTTGGCTTTGACCGTATAAGCTAAAGCTAAATCCATATTATCGCCTCCCAGTAGAATATGATCGCCAACCGCCACTCGAGTCAGTTCGAGATTACCTTCTTGCTGAGTAACCGCTATCAACGACAAATCGGTCGTGCCACCGCCGATATCTATCACCAGAATAATGTCTCCTACCTCGGCATGTTTACGCCAGTCGCCGTGGCTTTTTTCTATCCAGCTGTATAATGCGGCTTGGGGCTCTTCCAGCAGAATTGCCTGATCGAGGCCCACAGCGCGTGCTGCTTCAACAGTCAACTCCCGTGCCGCCGGGTCAAATGATGCCGGCACCGTAATAACGACATCCTGCTGCTCCAGCGGCGCATTTGGATTTAGGTTTTGCCAGGCATCACACAGGTGCTGCAGATAAGCAATAGTTGCCTCAAATGGCGAAACCCGATCTATTTCCTCAGGTGCTTCCGCTGGTAAAATAGGCTCTTTGCAATCCACACCCGCATGACATAACCAACTTTTTGCGCTGGAAACTAGACGAATCGGGGTTTTGCTGCCCAGATTACGGGCGATTTCTCCGACCAGATATTCCGGCTTTGCAGCCCAGGGTAACGAGATTGAATCTTCAGCAAGTTCGACTTCGTGGGCCAGATATAAAAATGACGGCAACTGCTGCTTTTCCTCTACTGAGCCGGGAGACGTCAGCTGCGGTATAGCTAAAACTTGCGGGGAAAAGTCTTCATCATCGATATTTTCAAGATCGGCATAAGACAAAACACAATGCGTCGTCCCTAAATCGATACCGACAGAAAATCGCTTTCCAGCGACTGAGATTTGCGGCGGCTCAACGGCAGCGCTACTTCCTTCCAGTTGACTTTCTGATTCGGCAGCTTCGTTTGTTATTTCCGGTTGTGTTTGTTCGGGTGAATCACTCATAACTCGACCTCTGCTGGCGCAACAATAGCCGCATTGTGTCCTAAAGTCAGCTTGGGCAATCTGATATCAGTAACTTGCCAACCCTTGTGAACCAGCGTACCGGTAAAAGGAGCATTACCCACGATATTGCCAGTTAAGCGCACAGTAGCTGCATCAAAACTTTCCGGCAGTATAATTTTACTGCCTTCCTGCTCGTTGCGGACGGTCGCTAAAGTAAAATGCTCGTTAATTGCCTTGTTACATCCTTCATGCACGACGCGGGCAGCAACGCCAATATCCGAATCGCTGAAAGCGGCGATATCTTCCTTGATAAAGTCAATAAAGCGCGCTTCTTTTTGTAGCAGCCCCAGTAATTGCAAAGCGGCGTCCGGAGTTGCCTCTTTTAATACAACAGGTTCCGGTGCGGGCGCCTGAACAATCTTTTCAACTTCGACAATTTTCTCAACAATTTTTACTGCCGGCTCAGGCATTGGTGCAGTTTGTGAAATAGCCGATTTTTTTTTGCACCGCATCTGACAGATCACCATAGACAGCAATACCGCGATTAAAATCAGCGCCAACACCGCAACAGCACCAGCTAAGTAAACATGCCACAAATCGAATGTTGTGGGCTTCAATGATAAATCGATTGCATAATTATTCATTCGTGAGGCTCTTTTAGTTGTTATTGCTGCCCGGACTTACGGGCTGCTTCACCAAACATCATACCTTGCAGCGCATTACGAGTGGTTTGCATGCGCATCTGTTTTAGGTGGCGGTCGGCAATCGTAGCCGGCACTTTTTCAGCCAGATAAACTTCGCGTATCTGGGAGAGAACCGACTCACATTGCTTCATGATCGCATCCGTCGCGCGGCGGCTCTCCAACTCCTGGTAAGCGGGCTTTTGCATCTCACCAGCAACACATTTTTTATATTGATATTGGGCATCCTGAATTTTCTTAATGGTGGCATCGGAAAGAGTTGTGCTCTGCCATTCATTATTAGAATCATCAGCAAAAACTGCTGACGTGGATAGCAAAACAGTAAAAAAAAGAATCTTTTTCATAGTATTTCTCGAAAATATTAATGGAGTTTCTATAATTTTGATTCTACGCGAACAAATCAAAATTAAATAATATCGAACAAAAGCATAAAAATATGTGCCAAGTGAATTTTATAATGCGCCCAAATTTTTAACTTTCAAGGGATAACTAATCCTTATAAAACTATTTTGCGTATTTGTAGAGGACTAGTCATGCACCTCAAGTATTTTGGTCTTATTATGCGACATAAATACCGCCACTAGAATGAATGGGTAGATATTTTTAATATTTTCGGATAAACCAAACGTTTAAAACGACCCTTTATTAGTATGTTTAGGATGGAAAATACCAACCTGAGCCAAGGAGCCCTAGCCACTTTGGTCGAACGGAAGGCTTCCGCCACCGCCTCTCCAAGTCCGATCGGTACCCCGGCAGCGCTGGGCAAAGCGCCGCAGCATTTCAGCTCATTGCCTGTGGGCTTGCCGCCGGCTCTGGGCCACGGCGACGCCGCGGGCCCGGGCATTTGTCCGAGGCAAAAAAAAACCCAGGGGTTTGAGTCCTGG